>Ga0326728_10001109_pt1 | contig 97516 bp, 68 predicted proteins | sample MB3enrmetagenome_FD_207602 | JGI IMG/M metagenome (GOLD analysis project Ga0326728, IMG submission 207602) | Lab enriched peat soil microbial communities from McLean, Ithaca, NY, United States - MB31MN | ecosystem: Environmental > Terrestrial > Soil > Wetlands > Peat | place: USA: New York...
GTGACTTATGCCGCTGCGGTCTTCGATGAGGCGATGCATGACGCGTATGAGAATGCGCTCATAAAGATCCCCGCCATGCTGGGGGAACGCCATCCCCTTTTTATCGGGAAGCAGGAACTATTCTCTCCCACGCAGTTTGAGACCCGGTCGCCGATAGATACGTCCATCCGCATTGGAGCGTTCCAGAACGCGACGAACGAACAAATCCATGATGCTATCGCGCAATCAAGGCAGGAATACGGTACATGGAGCCGGGTCCTCTGGCAGGACCGGGTCTCCATCCTCCGGAAAGTTGCAGATGTGCTGGATAGCCAGAGGTTCCTTCTGTCAGCGCTCATCACGTACGAAATTGGAAAGACCCGCGCAGAGGCAATCGCGGAAGTCGCCGAATCGGTTGACATGATCCGGTATTACTGCGATCTCTACAACCGGCACGACGGTTACGAGACCCGGATGGAACCGGGCGAACTGGGCCAGACCGCAAGAAGTGTCATCAGGCCGTATGGCGTCTGGGCGGTCATCTCGCCCTTCAACTTTCCCATCTCCCTTGCCGCTGGGATGGCCGGGGCAGTGCTGCTGACCGGGAACACAGCGATTTTGAAGCCGACGAGCGAGTCGCCCTTCTCCGGGCTGAAGCTGTACCATGCCTTCCGGGAAGGGGGTGTCCCGCCCGGCGCTCTCCAGTTCATAACCGGCCCGGGAAAGGTATTTGGCGAAGCGATCGTATCGCACCCCGGTATCGCAGGTATCGCGTTCACCGGTTCCCGTGATGCAGGAACCTGGCTGCACCGGAACTTCGTCAATCGCCAACCTTACGCAAAACCCGTTGTGCTCGAGATGGGCAGCAAAAACCCGGTCATTGTCACAGAGCATGCTGATACCGGCAAGGCAGCAGCGGGCATCGTCAGGTCCGCATTTGGTTATGGCGGGCAGAAATGCAGCGCCACCTCACGGGTATATGTCCAGGAATGCATCATGCCAGCCTTTACCGTTGCGCTGATGCACGAGGTTGCAGCGCTAAAGACGGATGACCCGAGGGAGAAGGGGACGGGGCTCGGGCCGCTCATCAACGCCACCGCGGTCGCCCGGTTTCGTTCTGCGGTCGCCGAAGCGAAGGAGGCAGGCGCAACCATTCTGTGTGGAGGTGATGTGCTCACCGGAAATATATTTGACCGTGGATATTACGTGAGTCCGACGGTTATAATGAGTCTCCCACCTCACCACCGGCTTGAAAGAGAGGAACTCTTCCTGCCCTTCCTCATTGTGGAGACTTACGCTGGTTTCGACGATGCACTCCAACGGGCAAGCGCGACCGACTTCGGTCTCACGGCCGGCATCTTTTCCGAGGACGTGAGTGAAGTCACCCGGTTCTTCGATCGGATCGAGTCCGGTGTCTGCTACGCCAACCGGCGTGGCGGCGCAACGACCGGCGCATGGCCGGGCTCCCAGCCGTTCTGCGGCTGGAAGGCAAGCGGCTTTTCAGGAAAAGGAACCGGGGGACCATATTACCTGCTCTCGTTTGTCCGGGAACAGGCACAGACCCGGGCGGGCTGATGAAGATTATGTCACAGGATATCTCCCGCTGGGCGCTTCCGGACCTGGAACAGGCAGTAGCATGGTGCCGCCAGAAAAATCACGGGCGGATACGTTACCTCCTACACAACCTCCTACCGTATGCGACAACCCGCGCGCAGGCCTCCGGAGGACTTGCTGCGAATCTCTCCTGCCTCGATGCAATCGCCGCCAACCGGATCGATGCTTCCATTTCGATCAAGCTCTCGACGCTCGGTGCCGGTATCGACCGGGCCGTGTGTCGCAAACATGCCGTCAGCCTCGCGGAGGCTGCCGCAGAACGGGAAATCCGGCTGGAGATCGATATGGAAGGAAAAGGGCTTCTCGAATTCACGTTCGGTACTGCTATCGCGCTTGCGGAGGCAGGCCATTCACCTACCATCGCCATACAGGCATATTTTGACCGTTCCGGCGCCGATCTCCGTCACCTCCTTGCCGCGGGCATCCGGCCGCGGATCGTGAAAGGAGCATATCTCGGTGATACCGGGGACTTTGCTGACATACAGGAACGGTTCCGGGAGCTCGCATCGACAACAGCCGGGTATGGATCTGCGTTTTCCGCAGGGACCCACGATCCGGATCTTATCAGATGGCTGCAGGACAGGTTCGCTAAATCCCGCGACCGGATCGAGTTCGGGTTCCTTTTCGGCCTTGCCGATGCGACGAAACAACGGCTTGCCGGTGATGGCTGGAAGGTTTCAGAATACGTACCGTTTGGGGAAGCTGCTCGGGCGTATACGCTCCGGAGGCTACGGTACCTCGAAAACCTCGCCGCGATCCACAGGCAGCCGGCGCCATGAGGTGTGGCTTTGACTATTGTCACAGATTGGGCGTAATTAATGAGATATATAAATCGTTCTGGTCCTGGATGGTCCGGGGGTTATCATGGGAGATCACTCTTGTTGGAGAGAGGCGGTGCACTTCGGGGAGATAGAAAGATTGATTAAGGCCATATCCTTTTTTTGATTGATTTATGTTGACAGGAATAGCATGGCTGAACTCAGCGTACGTGTCCACGACCCAGAATAGTGACATCAGAAATGACGGATCGCAAAAACTGAGATACCTCTATTCCGCGGGAGGAATGCGAAGGGTGGGATTCGAACCCACGGACTCCTGCGAGAGCAGATCTTAAGTCTGCCGGGTTTGGCCGGGCTTTCCTACCTTCGCATACATACTTATACCTGTATCCTTTGGAGCGAGTTCTTTGTCAGAGGCAGTTGACCGGCTCAACCGCCCTCGCTTTTTATAATATTTGGCGCAGACCATAAAAAGAATCGTTCGATAGGAAAATTTGTACTCCGGCTCCCTCCAACCAAACCCCTACTGCCGTTGTTTGAGATACTCATCCCACTGAATGGCTGATCACCACAGGGAATGGTAGTTCAGGCTAGGATAAGCGTGAATACCGAGACCGTACCTGCCCTAAAAGCTGGGCAGGAGGAATGCGGTTATATGTTGTGCCAGACCGGGATGCAGGACCCACGTAGGGTTGACTCAAAACCTGTTTCATGCAGCCCGGGATCTTTCCAGCAGATAATCAGTCTCCATGTATTTTATGAATGGGTGGTGCATACACTATCCGGCAGTGCATGACCGTGTTTCAGTGTACTGGATGGGTTGAGCTGGACGGCAGGAAACTGGCCCCGGCGGATATCGAGATGATCAGCCGGAAGGACCCGGAAAAAATCCGCAGGTTTGGTGGCGAGTTCTCGATCTCGTTTGACGGGTGCTGCGCACGGGACCATTTCGGGATCATGCCCGGCCCTGTCCCCAGGGGAACGCTTGTATGCGGGGAGAAAGAACGGTTCGCAATAGAACCGGACCCTGCCCCGCTGCCGCTCGAGGACGCGATCATCACCGCAGTGCAGCTGCGCAGTGACGAGGGCGTGACTGCACTCTCGGGGGGCGTCGACTCAAGCCTTGTCGCCGCTCTTGCCGGCCGCGAGTGCGTGGCAGTCGGTGTTGCCGGTTCGCATGATCTCGCACAGGCACAGCGTGCCGCCAGACTGCTCAGTCTCACCTGCACCACGGTCAGGATCACCGCCGCGGAGATAGAGGCGGCGGTCCCTGCCGTGGTCGCTGCGATCCCGAAAAAGGACCCGGTCAATACAAGCATCGCCCTCACACAGTACTTCATCGCCCGCTGGGCCGGGGAACACGGCTACCAGCGCATCATCACCGGGCAGGGGGCAGATGAGCTCTTCGGGGGCTACTCCCGGTATCTGACCTCCCTCTCGCTAGAAGAAGACCTCGTCCGTGACGTCGATGGTCTCGGCGAGCAGGCCGATCGGGACCAGGCAGTCGCTGCGCTGCACGGCACCTACCTCTCTATGCCGTACCTGGATATCCGGGTAGTGCGCGCGGCCGTTGCGATCCCGGCCGCTGAAAAGGTGAACGGCGGGCGCCGGAAGATCCCGCTACGGGCGGTCGCGGAACGGCATATCCCAGTGGAACTCGCGTGGTACGAGAAAAAGGCTATGCAGTACGGGACCGGGGTATGGGGAGAGCTGAAGAAGATCTCCCGTAAAAATGGTTATAAAACGTCCGTGCAAGATTACATAGACCGGATCGGACGGGTGGAACATGGTCACTGAAAAAGACGTGGTGCATATTGCGGACCTTGCCGACATAGGCATCGATGCCGCTGAACTGGGCACCTTTACCGGCCAGTTCAATGCGATACTTGAGTATTTTGACATCCTTGACCGGGTACATGGAGACGGGACCATCGTCCGCGACCTCCACAACGTGATGCGGGAAGATGAGGCTGAACCGTCCCTGCCGCAGGAAGAGGTACTGGCAAACGCCGGAGCAGACGAAGATGGTTTTATCAAAGCGCCCCGGGTGATGTAGTGGCTGCCCGACAGATCACGTTCGAACCGGATGACCGGTACCACGCATTCCTCACGGTCTGCAGGAAGGCCCCGCATGGAGACGGGAAGCTCACCAGCGTTGCCATTGCGGTAAAAGACAACATCTCCACGCAGGGCATCGAGACCACCTGCGCCTCGAAGATCCTGAAAGGGTACATTCCTCCCTACGATGCGCACGCGGTCACCCTCCTCAAAGGAGCAGGCGCGGCGATTGCCGGCAAGACCAACATGGACGAGTTTGGGATGGGCACGACCACCGAGAACTCTGCTTATGGCCCGACCCTCAATCCCTGCGATCCAGCCCGTGTCCCCGGTGGATCGTCGGGAGGCAGCGCAGCGGCGGTTGCCGCGGGAATGGTACGAATGGCACTCGGCACAGATACCGGCGGCTCCATCCGCTGCCCGGCCGCGTTCTGCGGGATCATCGGCCTCAAGCCGACGTACGGCCGGGTCTCCCGGTATGGCCTGATCGCCTACGCAAATTCCCTCGAACAGATCGGGCCAATGGCGAGAACGGTCTCGGACGTCTCGCTCCTCATGTCAGTGATCGCCGGCCATGACCGGCGAGACTCGACGTCCTATGACCGGCCCTATACCCACATGCCGTCCGCAGAGATCAGGGGACTGAAAATAGGTATCCCACAGGAATATTTCGGCGCCGGTGTCGATCCAAAGGTCGCGGGGGTCGTACGAAAAGCCATCGGCCGGCTTGAAGAACTCGGCGCTACTACCCTCCCGTGCAACATCCCATCGATGGAATATGCGCTTGCTGCCTACTACGTGACCTGCACGAGCGAGGCGAGCTCCAACCTCGCCCGGTTCGACGGTGTCCGGTACGGCCCGGCCGCTGACACGAAAAAACCGTGGCACGATGCGTTCCGGGAGGTGCGCCGGGCCGGGTTTGGCACCGAAATCCGGCGCCGGATCATGCTCGGGACATTTGCCCTATCATCCGGGTATTACGGGAAATATTATGCAAAGGCGCAGGTCGCCCGCGAGAACGTGAGAAAGGACTTTGCCCGGATCCTTGACAATGTAGATGTGATATGCGGCCCCACGATGCCCACCATTGCGTTCAGGTTCGGCGAGAAGAGCGACCCGCTTTCCATGTACCTCTCGGACATCCTCACCGTGCCGGTAAACCTTGCCGGCATCCCGGCCATCTCGGTTCCCTGCGGGAAGGTGGACGGCATGCCGGTCGGACTCCAGGTTATGGGCAGGCCGTTTGAAGACGAGCGTGTCATTGACACGGCTTTTGCGTACGAACAGGCGGTGAAAGGATGACCGGCGGGGAGATAATCGTTGGCCTCGAGGTCCACTGCCAGCTCGATACGAAGAGCAAGCTCTTCTGCGGATGTTCCACGGACTACCGGGATGACGGACCCAATACCCATGTCTGCCCGATCTGCCTCGGGTTGCCCGGCTCGATGCCGGTCCTCAACCGGCGGGCGATCGAATATGCGATTCGGGTAGCAAAGGCCCTTGACTGCACCGTTATCCAGGAATCCGAATTCTCGCGAAAGAACTATTTCTATCCCGACCTTGACAAGGCATACCAGATCACCCAGTACGACAAGCCGTTGGCGGAAGGCGGGTACCTGGAGATCGAAGGGGATGACGGGAGAGAACGGCGGGTGCAGCTTACTCGCATCCACGTGGAGGAGGACCCCGGCAGGCTCGTCCACATGGGCAACGCGGAACGCGGGCGTTACTCACTCGTGGATTACAACCGTGCCGGTATCCCGCTCATCGAGATCGTGACCGAGCCGGATATGCGTTCCCCCAAAGAGGCACGCAGGTTTCTCAACAAACTTCGCGCCACGCTGGAGTATCTCGCGGTCTTTGACAGCGAGAAGGAGGGGTCGCTCCGGGTCGACGCCAATATCTCGATCAAAGGGAGCGAACGCGTCGAGATCAAGAACATCACCTCGTACAAGGGCGTGGAAAAGGCGCTTACTTTCGAAGTGACCCGTCAGAAGAACCTGATCCGGCGTGGTCATGCCGTGAACCGGGAGACCCGGCATTTCCTCGAGGCCCGGGGCATCACCCAGTCGGCCCGGTCAAAGGAACAGGAGCATGACTACCGGTACTTCCCGGAGCCGGACCTCCGCCCGCTCCACGTGCAATCGTGGGTACCTGACATCACCCTGCCGGAACTCCCGGACGCCCGGCGGGAGCGCTTCATGGCGCAGTACGGGTGCTCGCTCAACCACGCGAGAACCCTCACCGGTGATCTCCGGCTCGCTAACTTTTTCGAGACTGTCGTTGCCGGGGACCCAAAAGGGTTGTCCTCACTTGCAGCAACCTGGACTGCCGATACCCTTATCGGCGAGTTGAACTACCGGGACGTGAGCCTTGATGCTCTCGACGCTGCAAGCTTTTCAGCACTGCTGACCCTACTCAAGAACGGTACCATCACGGACAAGAGCGGTATCGAGGTCCTCCGGGTGATGCTCGACCAGCGGCTCAGGGGAGAACCTGCGGATACCCCTAATGCGATTGTTGACAGGATGGGGGTCAGAAAAATCACCGCAACCCTGCATCCTGCCCACAAATCCATTCCATCTGGTAACGTGCCCGATCCCGTAACGGCCGCAATATCCGATGTACTCAAAGAACAGCAAAAAGCTGTTGAAGATTACCGGGGAGGAAAGAAAGAGGCGTTCAATTTCCTGGTCGGGCAGGTCATGAAAAAGACTCGCGGGTGTGCAGATCCGGCTGAACTCAACAGGCTGCTTGCCGAAGAACTGAAGAAAGAAACGTGAGGCTGCCATGCACCTGATTGTCGCAGAAAAGAACATCTCGGCTTGCCGCATCGCGCAGATCCTTGCCGGTGGAAAGAAGGTGAGCGAGAGAAAGGATGCCGGCGTATCTACCTACAGTTTCGGAGACACGGTTACGGTCGGGCTGAGGGGGCACGTTGTAGAGGTAGACTTTGAACCCGGCTACCGTAACTGGCGCAGCGAGGAATTTACCCCGCGGAGCCTGATCGATGCAAAGACCATCAAGGTGCCTACCGAGAAAAAGATCGTTACGCTCCTCCAGAAACTGGCGCGCCATGCGGATCGCATCACCATCGCGACAGATTTCGATACCGAAGGTGAGCTGATCGGGAAAGAGGCATTTGAGCTCGTCCGGGCGGTCAACCCCAAGGTGCCGGTCGACCGCGCACGGTTTTCTGCCATCACCCCTCAGGAGATCGAACATGCGTTTGCCAATACGACCGACCTCGATTTTGCCCTTGCCGCTGCCGGTGAAGCGCGGCAGTCGATCGATCTGATGTGGGGAGCGTCCCTGACCCGGTTCATCTCCCTTGCCGCCCGCCGGGGGGGCAGCAATATCCTGTCAGTCGGGCGGGTCCAGAGCCCCACGCTCTCCATGATCGTCGATCGCGAGAAGGAGATCGATGCGTTTGTGCCCGCGAAGTACTGGCAGCTCTCGCTCCTGACAGAAAAGGGCGGCGAGCATATCGAGGCCCGCCACACCAGCGGCCGGTTCTGGGAGAAAGCTGCAGCCGAGCAGAGCCGGGAGCGCACGAAAGAACCGCTTGTCGTCACGGACGTCCGGGTCGGAACCAAGCAGGACAGATCTCCTTCGCCTTTTGATACCACCACGTTCATCGTTGCCGCCGCCCGGCTCGGGTTCTCCGCGGCGAACGCGATGCGGATCGCAGAAGACCTGTACATAAACGGGTACATCTCCTACCCGAGGACCGACAACACTGTCTACCCAGCCTCGCTGGATCTTGATGGCGTGCTCCGGACAATCCGGAATTCACCGTTCAGAAAGGATGTGGAGTGGGTGATGGCGAACCGCCGCCCGGTCCCGACGCGGGGCAAGAAATCGTCCACCGATCACCCCCCCATCCACCCGACCGGCACTGCAACACGCGAGGGTATCGGTGACGAGGCGTTCAGGGTCTACGAGCTTGTGCTGCGCCGGTTCCTTGCCACCCTCGCGCCGGATGCCCTCTGGCAGACCCTCAAGGTTAACTTCGATGCAAATGGCGAGGATTACACGGTAACCGGCGGGAGATTGCTCGAAGCCGGCTGGCACGCGGTGTACCCCTTCAGTGAGGCAAAGGAGATAATCCTGCCCGCATTTATTGAGGGCGAGAAACTGCCGATCATAAATGTCATATTTGAAGAGAAAGAGACCCAGCCACCGGCACGCTATACCCAGAGCAAGCTGATACAGCGGATGGAGGAGCTGGGCCTGGGGACAAAGAGCACGCGCCATGAAGTGATAGCGAAGCTGATCTCCCGTAAGTATGTCGAAGGGAACCCGCTGCGCCCCACACTTGTCGGCCGGGTGGTGACAGAGTCGCTGGAGCAGCATGCCGATACGATCACCCGACCCGATATGACCCGGACCCTCGAATCGCACATGCAGCAGATCAAGGAGAGCAAACGCACCCGTGAAGACGTGGTAAAAGAGTCCCGTGGGATGCTGCACGCGGCATTTGACCAGCTCGAGGCGCACGGGCAGAATATCGGGGATGACATCCGGGGGCGGACAGCAGAGGAGCTCAACCTTGGCCCATGCCCGGTCTGCGGTGGAGTGTTGTCCATCAGGCATATGCGGGGCTCGACGCAGTTTATAGGCTGTTCCCGGTATCCCGACTGCACGTTCAACATCGGCCTGCCGGTCACCCAGTGGGGCTGGGCAGTGCGTACCGATGACATTTGCGACAAGCACCACCTCCACTTCGTACGGCTGGTGCGAAAGGGCGCCCGGCCCTGGGACATCGGTTGTCCGCTCTGCCACCATATCGCCTCAAATGCAGAATCGCTCGCCGAGATCCCATCCATGAACGAGACTTTCCTGAAAAAAGCCCGGTCCCGGCATATCTATACCGTCGCAGAGATTGCCCGCAGCACTCCTGAATACCTCGCTGGGGCCCTTGAACTCGAAACCGAGGCGGCGCAGAGACTCAAAGACGAGGCCGGAAGTGAACTTGAAAAACTGCGCCGTCACTCGGAGTGCCGCAAGTTCCTGCGCAGCCACCTGATCCCCCGCAAAGGGCGCAGCTACGCAAAGATCATGACCGCATTAAAAACGGCCGGGATCTCGGATCTCGCCACGCTCGCGAAAGCGGGCCCTGCCGTGCTACGGGAGGCAGGGATCGGCGAAACGGAGGCACAGCAGCTCCACGCGGAAGCGCTGATGACGTACAACGGGCAGATACTCAGGATTATTGGGATTCCCGCAGTGAGCCTGAAAAAATATCTCGCGGCCGGAGTCGCGAGTGCAGATGAGTTATGCTCTACGCCCCCGGGGACCCTGAGTGAGCGGACCGGCATGAGCCTCGACACCGTCAACCGCCATATTTCGAAGGCCTGCGCCTACCTCAACCGGCCGGCACCGAAAACATTCACCCGGCCCCAGATAGAGAAAGGGAGAAAAGAACTCCTCTCTGTCAGCGGGCTCTCTGAACAGATCGCTGAAAAGCTCTTCCATGCCGGGATTATCAACCCCGACAGCCTACTCGCATCCGACCCGCAGAAACTGTCAGCGGAGACCAGCGTACCGGCTGAAACGATCCGGAAGTACCAAACCCTGATCCGGAAAAAACGGGAGAATGCGGTGATCCAGCTCTAGCCGTATCCTTCTTTTTTCAGCGTGAGCTCGATTGCTACCCGCAGCCGGTAATCCTCAAACGGTTTAACAATAAAGCCGCCCGGGTACGTTTACTTTACCCTCCTGATGGTCGGCTATCGGGACGCAAGACGGGATCGACGCCGAGGATTTTGATACCCTTTTTCATCATCTGTCCCGGCCGGGAGCGCCGGTTTATGGGGAAGAACGACATACCTGATGATGATACCGATGAAATGGAAAGAATGGGTACACGTGACCAAGCTCGATCCTGACAAGCAGCTCAGGACCGGTGATATCGATGCGATCGCCGCGAGCGGAACTGACGCCCTGATGCTGTCCGGTACCCTGAATGTAACGCGGGAAAACCTTGCCTCACTTTTAACACAGGTAAAGGCCTACGACCTGCCGCTGGTGATGGAGCCTGCCGGTCCTGAGGCGGTGCTGACGAACGGGATCGACTACGTTTTCATACCGAGCGTGATGAACACAACTGATGTGCAATGGATTGTCGGCAAGCACCGGGCTTGGGTGCAGCAGCAGAAACGCACGATTCCCTGGGACTCCATCGTGCCGGAAGCATATATCGTCCTCAACCCCGATTCATCGGTCGGGAAGGTGACCAAAGCGCTCTGCGACCTGAAAGCCGAAGAGGTCGCTGCCTACACGACTATCGCCGATAGATACTTCCATTTCCCGATTGTATATATCGAATATTCCGGCATCTATGGCAATCCCGGCATCGTCAGGGCCGCATCTGAAGTCCTTGACAAGTCTGTCCTGTATTATGGTGGCGGGATAAACTCCGCTGAACGGGCCGCCGAGATGTCGAAGTATGCCGATACGATCGTGGTCGGCAACGCGGTTTATGACCAAGGCGCTGCGGTCCTCAAAGCGACCGTGGACGCCGTCCAGTAACACCTCTTTTATGCCCGAAATCGAGATCGTTCTGGTCGCTCCTATCTATGAGGGAAACGTTGGGTTTGCGGCCAGGGTGATGAAAAATTTCGGGTTTGACCGGCTCGTTCTGGTCGACCCCTGTACACTTGGCGAAGAGGCAAGCGCACGGGCGGCCCATGCACAGGACGTGCTGAATGGAGCGAAGGTCTGCACTATCGAGGATATTTTTTCCCGGAGCAGCCTTGTTATCGCCACCACAGGCTCAGTGAGCAAATCTGTCTGCACCCCCATGCGGATGCCCTTTTATTCCCCCCGGGAACTCCGGGAGCATATCGCGGAGCTGGACGGCCGGATCGCGATCCTCTTCGGGCGCGAGAACTGGGGGCTCAATAACGAGGAGGTAAAAAGAAGCGACATCGTCTGCACAATCCCGACCTCGCCGGAGTATCCGATCCTCAACCTCTCGCACGCGGTAGGTGTCGTCTGCTACGAACTCGCCAACCTTCCCCGGCCGGAATACCGGCTCGCCTCCCCGTACGAGATGGGGCACCTGTACCGGCATATCGATCGGTATCTCGACGCGATCCACCACCCTAAATTCAAGCGCGAGAACACGATGATCATGATCCGGCGGGTCCTCGGCCGGGCAAACCTCACCACCCGGGAGGCGAGTACTCTCCACGGGTTGCTGCGCAGGAGCGAGTGGCATATTGATCCCGACGCGCTTTATCATGAAAAAGAAGCACAGCGATTGCACAAGGACCGGCAGGATGAGAGGGCCTTGTCACAGGAGCCAGATAAAGAGAAGAAATGAAATGGTTGCGGTCCGGGGCGGTCACAAAAAAAAGTCCGGCTGGGTTGTTGAAAATTTAAAAACTGTTGAGAAGATCATCAGACTTTTAATAAAATCCGGAAAGGTTATCGAATATTTTAAAAATATCCGGCAACGTCATCAATCATCATTTTCAAAGAGTCCATCAGGGTTACCGGTGATTTTCCCAAAACATTTAACCTGGTGCACGATTCAGGGGGGTGATTAAATCAGGTGTAGCGGTTAAAACGGATATAATCAGTCATTTCGTTAAAATAACCGATTATAGCGCATTTTTTGGCACCCCATTATAAAACAGCCGCCAAGGGGTCTTCCGTGGCCGATCTCCCATATGATCGACCAAAATCACATCCATGTTTCCGGGGCTGCTGCAGGGCCGCTAAATTGGCCGATTTTTTCCTGATTAAAACGATTATTTTTTCAAAATAATCGATTATATAGATATTTTCCGTCGGTGTCAACATCGTTTCCACTGGAGATTTTTTGGCCCTCCTCCGTTTGGCAATCCGGGCGTTTTACGAGATTATTTTTCTGCAGGTTTTCAGGTGCCTGGATCCGGCTTTAAATCGGAGGAAGAAGGATGCCCGCTCATGTAATCCATGATCTATCCCCAAGAGAGATTATCATCGATCAGCACCCACTGGTTACAGCAATGATTCTCGTAGACTGGCAGATCCGCGACCGCATCGCCCGGGGCTTCATCAGGATCGATCCCTATGATGAAAAGTTCGTGCAGCCGAACTCGATCGACATCCGGCTCGGGAACCACTTTGTCTGGTATACGCCGGGCAGCGAGGTCATCGACCCGTACGATAAGGAGAGCATCGTTTCCGGTGTGGCGGAGACCGAAGCGGACTCGTTTGTTATCCGGCCGGGCGCATTCGTGCTGGCACGGTCGCTCGAATGCATCAGGCTGCCGGACAACATTGTGGCCACCATCGAAGGCAAGTCCAGCATCGCCCGGCTCGGGGTCACGCTCCACCAGACCGGCGGCTGGATCGATGCCGGGTTCCGGGGCACGATCACGCTGGAGATGTGCAACGTGAACTCGCGGCCGGTCAAGGTGCATGCTGGCATGTCAATCGGCCAGCTGGTTTTTTACACGACCGAGCGGGCGGAAAACCCCTACGATAAAAAAGGCGATGCAAAGTACCTCGACCAGCGTCAGGCGACGCTCTCGCGGTACCCCGCAAACCAGAATACACCCGGTGCACCTAGGCAATGAGGGTATATAGATAAAGAACCCATTTTATACGGATAATTCGTTCCGGAAGGGAGATGAATCGATGCGGCTTCTTCTGATTCATTCAGATTATATCGAGTACGAAGCGAAAAAGAAGACAAAAATGGCAGAGGAGAACCCGGTGCTTTCGGACCGGGCGAATGAAGCGCTTACTGTGTTCTGCGCGGTCGAATCCGTTGATGAGGAGGACCCGGAAAGCGTCGTCATGCAGGCAGTTCAGGAGATCGACAAGGTCGCCGACCAGGTGAAAGTGGACAATATCGTCATCTACCCGTACGCCCACCTCTCGAGCGACCTCGCATCGCCGGAACTCGCCGTTGAAGTGCTTAAATCCCTGGAAACCGAGCTCGATGCGGAAGGCTTCTCTGTCAAGCGTGCACCGTTCGGTTGGTACAAGTCCTTTAAGATTTCCTGCAAGGGCCACCCCCTCTCGGAACTCTCGAAGACTATCGTGCCCGGCGGTGAAGAGGGTGAGCCGAAAAAAGGCAAGAAGGAAGTCACCCATGAATGGTTCGTGATGACTCCCGATGGAATGACCCATAACTACCATGATTACCTTGACACTTCACCGTTCGGCTGCCTGGTGAAGAAGGAACTGGGCATCGGAGAACCGACCGGCGGTGAACCGGCCCATGTGAGCCTGATGCGGTCCAAGGAACTGGTGGACTACGAGCCAGCCAGCGACGTCGGTTGTCTCCGGTGGATGCCGAAAGGAAAACTCGTCCGCGATCTCCTTGCCGACTATGTCCTGCAGCTGGTGCTTCCCTACGGCGCGACACCGGTTGAGACACCGGTCATGTACGACCTCGGCGACCGGGCGATCGCCGAGCACGCGGATAAGTTCGGCGAGCGGCAGTACCGGTTCAAAAGCAATAACCGGAATATGATGCTCCGGTTTGCCGCATGCTTTGGCATGTTTTCCATCATGCGGGACATGCACATCTCGAAAAACACTCTGCCCCTGAAGATGTACGAGCTCTCCACCTACTCCTTCCGGCACGAGCAGAAAGGAGAGGTGATTGGCTTAAAACGCCTCCGGGCGTTTACCATGCCGGACATGCACTCGCTCTGTATGGACATGCCCGAGGCGATGAAGTGCTTTGAGGAGCAGCTCGCAATGGGCTGGCGGACGGGCAGGGATTTCGAGACACCGCTTGTCGCCGCATTCCGGTGCACGAAAGACTTCTATGACGCAAACGAGGCGTGGGTCCGGAAGATCGTGAAGGATTCCGGCTGCCCGATGCTCATCGAGATACTCTCCGAACGCGTCCACTACTGGGAGGCAAAGATTGACCTTGCCGCCATCGATGGCCAAGGGCGTCCGGTGGAGAACCCGACCGTCCAGATCGATGTCGAGAGCTCGACCCGGTTCAATATCAAGTACTACGAGGAAGACGGGACGGCCGTCTACCCGCCGATCCTGCACTGTTCCCCGACCGGGAGTGTCGAGCGGGTAATCTGCGCGATCCTCGAGAATATTTCCACCCAAGTGGTTCCAGCACTTCCTACCTGGCTATCGCCCGTCCAGGCGCGAGTGATACCGGTTGCCGAGCGCCACACTGCTTACGCGGAAGAAATCTGCACCGCGCTGAACACGGCACAGGTCCGGTGCGATCTGGATGACCGCGATGAAAGTGTGGCCAAGAAGGTGCGCGAGGCCGGCATGGACTGGGTGCCGTACGTGATTGTGATTGGCGATGAGGAGGTTGCCGGTAAAAAACTCACGGTCACGATCCGGAAAAAGTCGCAGCCAAAGAAACCGCACAAAGAGCAGTTCTCCACAGAAGCGCTCATCCCGGCTATCCGGCAGGAACTGCAGGGCATGCCGTTCCGCCCGCTGTATACCCCCCGCCGGCTCTCAAAGAAGGCCCGGTACATCTGATTTTTTATTTTTTGCTCTGGAGAAAACGTGCGTTTTCTACCAATTGCATAACATATTTGACTGGGGGACAGTGCCCATCTCGAAGATTTCCAGACAGAAACCTTCTGCACATCATACAGTCTTTGGAGACAGGCATGCTGCCTCCCATACCGCTCCTGCGCTTTCGCGATGATGTGCATATTACCTTTTCGGGAGTTATCACTATACGGGTAGGCTGCCATACCTAATGGCATGTCAGACTCGAAAAAATGCCCTGGGCATTTTCGAGTTGTCCCAGCGGCGGAGAATTAATCGTCAAATGTATGGATTCATTGGAAAAGAATTCATCAGAATTCTTTGACTACGAAGGCGGTTAATGCCAGAGAATTGATACTTTCTTATGGAAAGTATCTCCAATCAATCCTCGCTGATAATGACGATTGATTTCCTTCAGAGGAGTCAAAAGATTATTTTTTTTGATCGCTACAGAATCGAAAGATTCCATTCTGACAGCAACAAGGAGGAGACCCGCAGGGGGTCAAAGGTGAGCGTGGAGGCGGGTCACCGAAGGTACTGTTCGATGCCCTTTTTCAGTTCCTGAAACGATACCGGTTTCTGGAGCATCCCGAGCAGGGGATCGTTCATCTGTGCCAGCTTTTCAGGCACTGTCGGAGATGCGGTAAACAGGATGACCGGGATATTTCGCATCCCGTATTCCTTCCGCAACCGTTCCAAAAATTCCCAGCCGGATATGGGCGTCATCATCACATCAAGGAGAATCAGGGAAGGGGGGTCTTTTTTAACCGCTTCCAGTGCATCGATCCCATTGGTGATGAGGATTGATTCATATCCCAGCTTTTTCAGCATGAGCTCCATCATATCGAGGATCGGCTGGTCGTCCTCGACCACCACAATCTTTCGCGTCATACGTGTTCTCCTCCTTTTGGTTTCTGTTTTGGCAGGTGAATGGTAAACGTGCTCCCAAGATTTACTATGCTGTCGACGCTGATATACCCGCCGTGCAGCTGTATATACTTTTTCGCGAGGGAAAGGGAATTCCCGGGACGTTCGTAGTTCCGGTTTTGTTTACTCTGCCCGGAGGGACCGGCGGGCTCGAACATTTCGTCAAGCCGTGCATCGGTGATCCCGACTCCATTGTCCTGAATCGCGAGCAGGTGGAATGGGTGATCCGGCCCGGCGCGGTATGAGATCGAGATCTTCCGGGGGGGTTTTGAATAGGCTACCGCATTCACGAGCATCGCATCGATCACTATCCCGATCTTTTCCCGGTCTGCCTCAAAGGTCAGATCCGCCGGAAGATCGGTACGGAGCTCTGCCTTTATGGCATATCCCCCTTTATCAACAATGATGCGGATGAGGTCCGGCACGGAAAAGAGCGAATAGTTCAGTGCAGTCTCGCCCGCATCCAGCACCGAGAGTTCCAGCATCTGGTTGATAATCTGCTGTTCACGATCCACGCTCTTTATGCATCGCTCGAGAATCTGGCGGGCCTCTTCCGTCACTCCGAATGTCTGCGGGTCCTGTATGAGCAGGTTGAGATATCCCATGATCGGCTGGAGCGGCGTACGGATCTCCTGCGCGACTGTGCTGATGATGTCCCTCCTCCGCTCGTTGGTCTGCTCGATATGCTCCCGGAACTCTTCCCACTCGGTATTGTCCACGATATTGACCAGGCCGGCCGCTTTACCATTCCGGGTAATCGGTGTAAAAAAGAGCACGCCGCGGCGGATCCTGTTATCTTTTGCAAGAAACCTGAACTCAGCATGCGACGACACAGAACTTCCGGTTTCCCATTGCCGGGAAAATGCGAGAAACGCCTCCCGGTCATCCGGAAGGATAAATTCGGCAAGTTCCCTGCCAGTGCATTCCTCCGGACTATAGCTACAGAACGCAGAAAATGCCGGGTTGGAGAAGGCGATATTTTTATCGTCTGTGATCACGATGGCAGTCGGGGAGCTCTCGGTCAGCTGCCGGTACTGGGCAGCTGTGTCGTCTGCCTCTCTACGGGCGCGAGTCCGTTCATTGATGTCGATGACCGAGCAGCTGACCGTGTTGCCGTCAATCCGGCTCCAGGAAAGGTTCACCCGGAAAGATCCCTCGTTCCTGGTGATAAATGACGTCTCGAAATTCCGGATGTCCTCGCTTGAGCCGAGCTGCTCGAAGAACTGCCGCAGCGCCTCCCGGTCAAAGAAAAGATCGGAGAAAGGCAGGCGCGTCAGCTCGTCTGCGGTATACCCAAGCATCGCCCCGAACTGCTGGTTGGTGAGCTGGATCGCAAAACTGTTCTTGTCAAAGAGGACGATGCCCAGCAGTGAGTTGTCAAAGATGCTGCGGTAACGTGCTTCGGAGACCCGGACTTTTTCGATAAAATAGGCGCCGGCTGTTGCGACGCAGATAAACAGGATCGCCTGGCCGGTCGCTGACCAGAGAGACAAAGCATCCGGGAAAAGGAAGGCGTAGACGAGGCATTCGTATACGATCCCGCAGATACCGGCGACCAGAATGCCTCGCCGGGGATAGAAGTATGTCGCATACAGGATAGGGAAAAAGAAGAGCTGGGGATAGATAGTCTGGACATTCCGTGCCAGCGCGATCGCGGTGACAAGGATGCACGAGACGGCGAGGGAAATGATAACCCAGGAACGGACAAGATCCGTGTGAGAGACACGGTAACCCCGGAATATGATTTCCCGCTCCATGAATGATGTGGGGTTAATCTTGGGAGATAATAAAGGTGCCATGTCCGGCAGGCCATAACAAAAAAAGGGTAACCGATCTCACCGTGACAGTGGCGATAACTTTGTAATAACCCGCTCTACCTGTGCCACTGAAGTGCCAATGTAGGCGTCCGGTACAAGGAGGGCGGCGATATCCTCTTTTGAGCAAAAACGGACCACTTCTGAATCGGTGCCGAGCACGTCGGCAAGCGGACGTCCTTCCGCAAGCGCCTGCATGCTGGCAAGCCGTATCCGTTCATGGGCATCCTGCCGGTTCATACCTCTTTTTGTCAGCTCGATCATCACTGATTCGGCCATGTTGATCCCGTGCAGGAAACCGAGGTTCCGGCGGATTGCCGCCCGGTTAATTACGAGGCTGTCAAGAACCGACGTCATCTGCAGGATGATGTGGTCGGTGAGAATCGACGCCTCGGGAAAGAGCACCCGTTCGCAGGAAGAGTTTGTGAGATCGCGCTCGTCCCAGAGCGTGTTGTTGGCGAGCGCCGGTTCAACCGCGGATCGCACGATACGGGCAAGGCCGCAGACCTGTTCTGAGCGGATCGGGTTGCGCTTGTGCGGCATCGTAGATGATCCTACCTGCTGTGCCCCGAACGCCTCCTCTACCTCACCGATCTCGGTCCGCTGGAGCGAGCGGATCTCGATACCAATCTTGTCGAGTGTTGTGGCAATATTGGCGAGGAACATGAAGTATTCCGCGTACCGGTCCCGTGAGATCACCTGATTGGAGACGTCCACTGCTGACAGGCCGAGTCCCTGCATCATCGCTGCCTGCACCTCCATCCCGCGGGGGCCGAGGGCTGCCTGCGTCCCCACCGCACCGGTCATCTGTCCCACGACGACCCGGGGACGGAGCTGTTCCAGACGCTCAATGTGCCGGCCGACTTCGCTTGCCCAGATAGCAAAACGCAACCCGTAGGTTGTCGGCACCCCGTGCTGCCCGTGGGTACGGCCAACCGCCACGAGGGTTCTGGTCTCGCCGGCCCTCCGGATCAGCACCGCGAGCAGGCGGCGGAGTTTCCCGTCAATCAAATCGAGTGCCTGACCAAGCTGGAGACCGGTCGCAGTGTCAAGGATGTCGTTCGAGGTCGCGCCGTAGTGTACCCACCGGCCCGCCTCACCGCAGACCTCCGAGATTGCCTTCACGATTGCCATCATGTCGTGGCTGATCTCCGCCTCGATCTCCTTTGCACGTGCGTGCGATGCCCTTCGGGCGTTTTCCCCGATTTCTGTTGCAGCATCCTGTGGGATCAGTCCCTGTGCCGCTTCCGCTTTAGCAAGCGCCACCTCCACTGCAACGATGCTGGAAAACCGGTTCACTTCGCTCCAGACGGCTCGCATCTCCGGTGTGCCGTACCGATACTCGATCGGGTGGACTGCCATGGAAAGAGATGGATCGTAGGGGAATATCAGGGTTGGCTATCCCGGATGGGGGGGCCGGATGCCTCCCTCCCGACGCCCATAATACCCATCACCGCCAACAGTGATCCCAATGGATATTCCTGCCGCGTTCGATGCGTATTTCCCGTACAGCGCGTACCGCCCTTACCAGCGGGAGATGCTCGAGTTTGTCGCGGCGTGTATACGGGAAGGAAAGATCGCCATGATCGATGCGCCGACCGGCAGCGGGAAATCGAGCGTGATCGCCTCGTTCCTTGCTGCGCGTGACGGCAGGAAAATCATCGTCGCGGTGCGTACAGTCAGCCAGCTCACGACATTCATCCGGGAGCTGGCACTCATCCGGCAGAAACAGCCGCAGATCAGGACGGCCTACCTTATCGGTAAAGGAAGCATGTGCCCGCTTGGTCGCGACGGGGACGTGTACCGCCGCTGCGAGGGTGTGAAAAAATTCTCCACGGCTCTCATGCGCGAGCGGGCGGAGAGGGGCGCGCTCCTGCCCGCAAAAGACCCCTTCGTTGCCCAGCAGATCCGGCGGATGGACCGGGAGCACCCGCTCATCTGCCCTTACTTCATCCACAGCAGGATGTTTTTGGCAGGTGATGCCGGCGGTGTCAGGATGGTGCCCTCTGCGGATCTTCGCTCGAAGGCCAACCGGGTACTAGCAGCCCCGGTCGATCCCCGGGAGCTGGCCGGGCTTGCCGGCGATGTCTGTCCATATGAACTGACGATGCTGACAGCAAAGAGCGCGGATGTACTCGTCGTGAACTACCACCACCTGTTCGACCGGGAGATCCGGGAGCAGCTGTACGCGAACCTGAATGTCGAGCCTCATGATGTCCTGCTGTTGATCGACGAGGCGCATAACTGCGGTGACGCGATCCAGTCGATAGAGAGCGCCGATCTCGCGGAGCGTGATCTCGAACAGGCATCCCGCGAGCTGGCCGGCATGAAGCGGCACCACAAAGGGGCAGAAGCGGTCCGGCACGTGCTGCCCCGGCTGATGGATTTTATCCGGGGGCTCGGGAATTCAACCGAGCCGGAGGACTGGTTTGATCCTGCGATTTTCGACCGGATGGTCGTGAAGGGATCGCTATACCATGACCTTGAGGAGATTGTTGACGAACTTATGGTTCTAGCGGAAGCGGTCCGGGAGAGAAACCAGAAAACCGGGGAGTACCATGAGACCGCTATCGAACGGCTGACGCTTTTTCTCTTACGGCTCTCGCAGTCATCCCGTGATGCGGCCTACCTGACCGTATACCGCAGGGACGAGACCGGCACGACTCTGCAGGTTAAAAATATTGATCCGGCTGCCTCGCTGACTGAATTCAGCAGGGCGCATGCCTGCTGCGTCCTGATATCAGGAACGCTCTCACCGGTGGAGAGTTTCCGGCGGCTCTATTTTGGGGATACGGACATTTCAACGCTCACTCTCCCTAACTCCTTCCCACGCCAGAACCGGCTCATCTGCTGTGCAGACGACATTACCACCGCATTTTCCCTCCGCCAGAACCGGGAGAACACCGGACGGATTGTACAATACATAACTGACTTTGCCACACCGGGAGGGAATCGTGCGGTCTACTTCCCCAGTTACCAGATACTTGAATCCTTTGCCGCTCTCGCTGTCCCGCAGCTGGGCAGGCGAGAGGTATATATCGAGCCCCGGGATGCCGGCGAAGCGGGAGCGGCGCTCGCGGAGTTCCTCTCCCTCCCGTCGCGGGGTGAGTCGGGGGTCATCTTTGCGGTCTGCGGCGGTAAGTGGAGCGAAGGGCTCGATTACCGTGGCGAGATGCTCTCTGGCGCTATGGTTATCGGGCTCCCGCTCGCACCGTTTACCAGGGTGCGCAGAATGATCATCGAGTACTTCCGGCGCAGGTATGGTGACGAGGGGGAGTTTCTTTGCTATATGCTGCCAGCCATCAACCGCGCCCTTCAGGCGCTTGGCCGGGTGTTGCGAACGCCGGACGATCGCGGGGTACTCGTTCTTGGTGAAAAAAGATTCTTGGAAAAACGGGTGCGGACGGCACTGCCGGCCTGGATACGGGAAGAGATGATTGCGTGTGACAACGAACGGTTCCAGCAGGAGATGGCACAGTGGAAGTGAGGGGCGGTTCATGCCGGCTCGGCCTCTGGCATGTACATGTCTGGTGGAGCGGTGACGTGATCCATCGTGTCCGATTTGCGACTACGGGCATCCCCGGGACAGTGCCGGTCTTTATCCGGCAGTACTGTGCCGGTGCGGTTGTGGATCTCACAGCACTTGACACGATCGCCTGCAGAGGGGAGATGGTCTCTGCACGGATCTACCATGCCGTTCGGGAGATACCGTACGGCCGCACTGCAACCTACGGGAAGATCGCTGCTGCAGTCGGCACCTCCCCGCGCGCCGTAGGACGCGCCATGGCACATAACCCGACTCCGCTTGTCGTGCCCTGCCATCGGGTTGTCGCGGCGCACGGTATCGGAGGCTTTTCACCGGCGATCGAGATCAAGGAGCTCCTCCTTGCGATGGAGAAGAAGGGGATGCAAAAAGGGGCGCGATGAGATTAAAGGCAGGCAGGTGCGGCATATTGAATTGTACCCTCCCCAACATAGTACAGGAGAGCGCAGCATCATGAGGTCTGCGGTGATCCTTGTCGGCGGCGAGGCGCGGCGGGCTAACGGGAAAGAGAAGTACTTCTTCACCTATGAAGGAAAGACGTTCATCGAACGGCTGGTCGGTACGCTGCGCACAATAACTGACGAGATCATCCTCGTTGCCCGGGACCCGTCACAATGCGAACGGTTCAGGGAGATCGAGAAAGTACAGTGCATAGCCGACATCCGTCCGGGGATTGGCCCGGTGGGAGGGCTCCATGCCGGATCCCTTGCCGCCTCTGGTAACCTGATCTTTGTCTCAGCCTGTGACATGCCGTGCATTGACGCTGCGGTTGTCACCCATCTCTTTGAGGCCATCGGGGAATCCGATGCGGTGATTCCACAGTGGAATCCGGAGATGCTCGAGCCGCTTCACGCCGTTTACCGGCGTTCAGCGCTGCTGAAGTACCTGGATAGCCACGAATCGCTCTCGCTTCGTGCCATGATCCGTTCCATCAACACCCGGTATATGCCGGTCGATGAGCTGCGGGCATTCGATCCGGCACTGAAAACATTCACCAATATCAACAACATCGAGGACCTGGAAGAGTTCAGCAACTCCAGACATGGTAAACCAAAAGTATGACAAAGGGATGAGAAGATAAAGATCCATTTCGGGACGAAAGTTTTGTTGTTTCGGGATTCTGACGATAATGAGTGCTCTAACATTATATGTTAGAAAGTTTACTGTAGTACGTACAGGATTTTATCAAGAACCAATCCCATGTGCGGAGGGGGCGGGGAGCACGGCACAGTTATCGAAAGAGAATGAGAAAGTCCTGCACCTTTTTGTCGTAACGGCAGCATCGATCGGTGCGATCCTCACCACAATCTTCTCCATTTCCCATGACATATTTTCGGTATTCCCGTTTCTTTATATACTGCCTGTCATCCTTGTTGTTTATTTTTATCCAAGACGGGCCGTCATATTCACGCTCTTTATCAGCCTTGTCTATATCTGCCTAGTGTACCTGTTCGGGGCTCTCGACCCGATCCTTATCGCGGTCTCCACCGCATGGTTTGCCATCTTCATTACCATAGGCGTTGTCGCTTCATCCTACGCCAATCAGATGCTGGAGGAAAAGGCCATGATCCGTCATATTCTCGATACGTCCCAGGATGGCATCTTCTGCTTTGACCTCCCGTCCAAGCGCATCCGCGAGATCAACGGCAGGTGCGCTCACTGGCTGAATTACAACCGTCAGGAACTCCTCGATCAGGACCTTACAGTTGTCTGGACTGATGCCGGGGAGCGGGAGCGCTTCCTTACCGATATCAGGGCAAAAAAGAGTGGTGTGACTTCGGAGGCGCTCTTCCGGCGAAAGGATGGAAAGATCCTCCGGTTTATCGTCTCAGTGGTTCTGCTGACCAAAGACTATATTGTCTGTTCGGCAAGCGACATTACCGATACCAAGATTGCGGATGAGGAGATCCGACAGACGCTTGAGGATCTCGAGCGTCAGGTACGAGAGCGCACGGCGCATCTCGAACGGATCAACGAGGAGCTGCGGGCAGAGATCCGGGAGCGGCGCAGGATCGAAAATACGATGCTGTCCGGCACGATGACAGCCACGGAGAAACACTCGGATGAAGAGGAATGGCCGTGAACCTCAAGACCGTGACAAAACGGCAGCTTAACTGGACAGCCGTTATCATCGTGACTATTGTTATTGCCATTTTGTCGACAGTCTACTCGCTCACTCACGGCATCACTGATGTATATCCGTTCATATACTTCCTCCCTATCATCCTTGTCGTGTATTTTTACCCAAGAAGAGGCGTGCTCTCCTCGGTTGGTATCAGTGTAATTTTCATTATGCTCGTGTACTACTACAGCGGTTTTAATCCAACGCTGGTGGCGGTATCGACAGCATGGTTTGTGATGTTTATTACTATCGGCGTCGTTACTTCGTCGTTTGCTGAAGGTCTCCGGGATGAAATGAAGAAATATCGGGGGATCTTTGAGAACTCGCAGGCCGGCATCTTTACGTTCCATATCAGTTCGCGGCGTATTCTGGAGATCAACGGTAAGTTCGCGCGGATGCTGAAATACGATGTCGATGATCTAAAGGAGCAGGATCTGTCACGTATACTTACCGAAGCCGGAGAATGCGACCGGTTCATCCGAAGAATTCAGACAGCGGCTCAGACCGGGGAGATGGAGCTCCTTTTCACCAACCGCGAAGGCGCTATGCGCCAGTTCCTTGTCACTGCCTCGGTTGCCCAGAACAATATCGTAATCTGCTCTGCTATCGATATTACCGAGCGCAAACTGGCCGAACAGGTGATTGCCAAAGCCCGGGATGAGCTGGAGCGCCGGGTCAAAGAGCGGACTGACGAGCTCATGCTGGCGAACGATGAACTCAAGGCTGAGATCCAAGAGCGCAAACGATTCGAGGCGGCAATCCAGCTGGCCAACCGGAAACTCAACACGCTCTCCAGTATCACCCGGCACGACATCCTCAACCAGATCACTGCAATCGTGATGTACCTCTCCATTGCCGAGGAGGTCGTGAACGATCCTGTTACGCTTGAGCACCTCAAAAAGATCGAACAGATCACCAAGCTCATCCAGAAACAGATCCGGTTCACCAGCGATTACCAGAATGTCGGTGCGAGCACCCCGCAGTGGATGAACGTGGTCGCAACCATTGATGATGTAATCGCCGACCTCGACCTCAAAGGTGTCCGGATCGAGTATGATGCCGGGGATCTCGAGATATTTGCCGACTCCCTGTTTGCCAAGGTCTTTTTCAACCTTATCGATAACTCGCTGCGTCACGGAGAGCATGTGACTTCCATCCGCTTCTCGTACATGGAGAATGATAACGAACTGATCCTCTCCTGCGAAGATGACGGGATCGGGATCCCGGAGAATGCGAAAGAACGGATATTCAAGCGCGAGTACTACCGGAACACGGGGTATGGGCTCTTCCTCTCCGAGGAGATCCTGAGTATCACCGGTCTTTCCATAAAAGAGACCGGGGAGCCGGGGAAAGGGGCACGGTTTGAGATCCACGTCCCAAAAGGCGGCTACCGGTTTGCAAAATGGGCCGAAAAGCCACCACGACCCTCTTCGCCATGACGACCGCTCCTCAGACAATAACCATAACTGAAGAGGATAAAGGAGGCTGCCGGGTATTATTTTGACCGGGTTTCCGTCGCAGATTCCGGTTCAGAAGTTCTTTTTCCTTCCGCTCGCATCCCGGCAGTAGTGGCCAAGTTCACTGTTTTTGAGCATATCTCCGGAAAAGACCGGGCCGTCCCGGCAGACCCGCAGGCCGCCCGGGTCGATAGAGCATGATCCGCAGATCCCGATACCGCACTTCATGTACCGGTTGAGGGAGAACTCGGTGGTTCCCGCACGTCCGTACCCGTCGACCTTTGTCAGGATTGCCCGCATCATCGGCTCGGGCCCGCAGACTGCAATCCGGTCATAACTGCCCGGGTTCAGATCGTTCAGGAGCGTAGTCACAAAACCCTGCTGTCCGAGAGTACCATCATCGGTTGCTATCATCACGTCCGTGCACTCATCAAGCTGGTCGACAAAGAGAAGTTCAGTCTCGGTTCTGGCACCCAGAAGAAGCGTCATAACACAGTCAGCACGGGCAAGCGGCAGCAGCGGTGCCGCCCCCACGCCACCGGCAACCGCGAGCATCCTCTCTCCTCGGGTAAATCCGTTCCCGAACGGACCCCTGATACCAAAAGTGTCCCCGGCTTTTTTGTCAAAGAGCGCGCCGGTTGCATCTCCGACCTTCTGGACCGTGATACCGTTTTCCGATGAGAGTGCCAAGGGTATCTCGTCAACGCCCGGTACCCAGACCATCACGAACTGGCCCGGTTCAAAGGATAATGACAGGTCAAAAAAGAACGTCCTGATCGTCGGCGTCTCTTGTTTGATCCCCGTGATCTCGGCCCGTTGTGGCAGCTGGTCATTCATGGGCACACCCCACGATCTCCGCCGGGTCGATTCCTTTTTTTGCATAGAGGTCGTCTTTGATGGTGCCGAAGATCGCGATGTCCCGCTGAAGCGCGCTGCCAATCTCCACCGCTTGTGCTCCTGCCATCATCATCTCGATCACGTTGTCCGCAGTCGCGATACCCCCGCACCCGACAACCGGTATCGTGCACGTCTCGTAGAGATCGTAGACACACCGGATGGCGACCGGAAAGATCGCGGGTCCGGAAAGCCCCCCGGACCGGTTGCCAAGAACCGGTCGCCGGAGTTCCGTGGAGATTCTCATCGCTTTTACCGTGTTGATTGCGACAATCGCGCTCGCGCCGCCCCGTTCTGCCGCCTTACCAATGGTCGTGATATCGGTAACGTTTGGCGTCAACTTCACCCACGTCGGAATACCGAGGCCGCTCACTGCACGGGTGCATGCTTCTACGAGTGCAGGGTCGGTCCCGATCGCTGCTCCGTACCCCTCCGCGTGGGGACAGGAAAGGTTCAGTTCAAACCCGGCGACGTGTCCGTTAAACCAGCCGGCAACCTCGGCAAACTCCGCCGGGTTTCCGCCAAAGATACTCACGATCACAGGCTTCTGGGAAAGCGGCACCAGCTCCTCCACAAAATCCTTTGAAGGGTTCGGGAGTCCCATCGCATTGAGGATCCCGTCTTCCAGTACGGCAACGCACGGACCGGCATGCCCCTCCTTGGGGACCGGACCGATCGACTTGGTCACCACGCCCCCGGCGCCAAGCGCGAGCACACGTGAGAGCGAGGCGCCTGTTGTACCGAGCACACCGGCAGCAAGCAGAAGGTGGTTCGAGAGCACCACGCCGCCTACCGTCACGGGCCCCGGCCGGATCGTTACCATTCATCAGGAAATGGTCGTTATTTATTATAAATAGCATCTTATTGGGCGGATTAACACACCCCTCATTTCTCATGCGCGCGCTGCGGATAAAATGGCGGGACTGACATTTTCAACCGCGGTGTTCTAAAGGGGTCTGTGAGCTGAGCAGTTCAAGGAGGTGTTTGTCAGGATCAAGCCTGTCTGAGTTGTGCCGAGACGCAGAAAAAAGATTACGCCCCCAAAATTTTTCCAACCTGATTTAAGAAATCTCGTTTTTTGTAGACCATTGTTCCTTCAGCTGCGCATTTTTCCAAATTTAAATCTGTTCGAGAGACTACTGTCATAGTTTTTGGCCATGTTGGGAACGGTATTTGGTCATGATAGTTATTCCCCTGATGGCAATTCGAATAATGAAAATCGTCTTTCACATATACATATCGGGCAAACTTTTGAGGGAAAAACAGTTCTTGTAAATGGGCCAAAGATTGTAAGACATCATCATACTTCCCCCGAGATTGCATAGCTTGTGAATGAGCATACCCTAATTTCCATTTTTTATGTGCATCGGGTTCATGGATCAATTTAACTGCTGCTTCTAGCTCTTTTTCAAATGGTGAAGGAATTACGGTTTTGATATCTTCACTGATACCAACATCCACATTAAAATTAATATCCTGCAATTCAAGTTTACCGTATTTTGTTTTCAAAACATTTGGGTGTTTTAATCCTGCTTGAATCCAATATTCACTCTCTGCATCCTTTGGAATTTCTCTTGCGCGATTTCTTTCGACAAGGGCATCTAAGAAATGTAAATTCTTTAATTTGTAATCAAAATCCAGAATAAACGTGTCTGTTTGAGACAGTAATTTTGTATCAAGTTCGAACCCTGTATCAAAAATATTGACGGAATCGGATAAATCAACATCCCCTATAATGGCTTTTACTTTAACTCTTCGAGGTTTACCATAAGGAAATTTTATTTTATGGGGTATAACACCCCCTTTTGCTTCAAAGATAATTGAATTTTTTTGAATATTTTCGGGACAATAAACAACCATCTCTTGATTCAATACTTTGTAGTATCCCGTCATTCCATTGAGAATATTTGAGTGGTTTTTAATGAGTTCCTCTACACCTTTTGCGGCCAGGATCGTTGTGCCCGAAGTGAGAATATGTGAAATATCAATCGGCACTTTTTCCCCTCCTCAGTTTCTTGATAGGATTGCCTTTCCAATCGAATAGACAATGAATAGGGATTCTGCAATTCTGGTTGCACTTAATTTTAATTGGGGGGACTTGTAGGGAAGGATAATCGTTATACCCAATATCCGCTGTTTGAATTATAAGATTTAAAATCCCTGATTCTTTTTTTGATTTAATCGTGTCCAATGAATTTATTAGGATAATTCGTCCAGTTCCGATTGAATTCAGATAATCCATGAAACTACTTACTTCAGTAATCAACTGGATATTTTTTAAATATGAATATGAAAATGCAGCCCCAAATTTAAGGAAAAACGACTCGCTCTCAATAAACTTGCTTTCGAGTTCAGAAAATATTAATTGGATCTCCTCTTTACGTTTTTTATCCAAAGTAATTGGTTTTTTGAATAAATCTAAAAATTGTTCGATGACAGATTTATTTTCTGGAAACTCTTTCTTCAGATTTTTTAATTCTTCGGATAAATCCTCCATTACTTTCTTCATAAAATCTTTCAAGCCTTCTGGCATGGTAAGTTCGAAATCACTATCTTGAAGTGAATTTACGACAACCAGAGCCGTCCCGTCACCAATATTGTTTACTGGAATCTTATTTTTTACTTCAATACTTTGTGTGTTGTCATCGATTTTTACCTCGATGATAGAGGGTATATCCCCTAATTTAATCGCGGGTCGAAAAAGATCAATTGTTTTGTTATATTCCTTCTCTTTAGAAGTTGATATATCCCGCAAAATAAATTTAACGTGTAGTTGTTTTCGTGGAGATTCCAAGGTTTTTGACCGGAAAACAATTTCAAAATATCCATTAAATTCAAATTTTGTGATTTTTAAAGAATTCTCCTTATAAGTTTGAACCCCATCGTTTGGGACATTAAAAATTTCAACAACTTCCAGTTCCTTGGGAATTGTTATCTTGATTTCATACTGATCTTTTTGATTCCATAATATATGAGCGGGAAATTTCTCATTCTGAAGACAATTAGCTGGCATATAAAGGGATTTAAGTCTCATAACATTACCTTCAGTAAATCACAATGACCTGTTTATAATATTAAACCTATTCAAAAAGCGGTTTTTACGATTTTCGATCTCAGTATAATTTGTTCCTCGAAAAGATTTTAGGGCTGCATGGCATTTTCCCTAATGTTTCGCCAGGGCTTCCAGCGGCTCTTTCTATGAGCAATGAACCCCGGGGGGGTCTATATTCAAAAATCGAGAGGATTGACCTACAAAAATACTCTTAATCTGTAATAACTTCGATTTTTGATGTCGTTATAGATTGAAAACATCGCTTTTTCTGGCCATTAAAGAGGAATAACGGTACCAAAATAGGTAGATTAAATCTTATTCTAGAAAAGCCAAAATAAGAGCATGTATGGGACGGATAGAGGATTACTTCACAGAAAAAGGCTTAAAACCAAAATCAAGGCAAATTTACACGTTTGCGATTAGGGCTTTTCTTAAGTACATTTACGGATCAAGTGCCGGCACAGATTATGAGAACCTCGCCGAAAGATACCTTAATGAGGATCGCAACCACAAGAAAGACCTTATCGGGTTCATCGGTTCTCTCCGTAGCCGTCCACCCTTAAGCGTCAGGACGTATTTCAGCGGGTTGATGGGATTTCTTCAGTACAATGAGGTAGAATTGAAGCCTGCCCATTTGCTTCAGGTTAAGGCAGCACTACCCAAAGGTCACATTGCTCGCACTCATGAAACGGAATTGACCAAAGAAATCCTCCAGTCATTATTCGCCCAAACGACGGTATACAGCCGCGCACTCTATCTGACCCTGTTGAGTAGCGGAGGGCGGATCGGAGAGATCCTCAGCCTCAAGATTGATGATATTGATCTCACCAAAGATCCCACAGAGATTGAAATCCGTGGGGAATACACGAAAACAGGTCAACGGCGACTTGCATTTATTTCGCAAGAAGCGGCGCAGGCCACTAAAGAATGGCTGAAAGTCCGCGACACATATCTCAAAAGGCGGCAACTTCGAGAGTTACATGCGCTCGGTGATAAATGGGAGACAAATACGAAGATAGAACAATACAAGGACAGGATATTCCCCTTCACCTACAGGAACGCCATTACAATGTGGCGGCGGATGATTAACAAGGCGGGATTGGGGCGGATCTATAACGACAGCGGGGAACTCATCGAGGACAAGAATTTAGACAAGACAACCATGCGTTCGAAGATCCACCCGCATATGCTTCGGAAGTATTTCCGCACCTATCTTGCCGCCGTCCATGTAGAGGGGGTCAATTCCCTGGACGCTGTTGAAGTGCTCATGGGCCATGAGGGATATCTCACCAAATCCTATAGACGTGTGCCAGAATCCATTCTACGGTCCTTCTACAAGGGAGCAGAGCATGCTGTAACCATCAATACTAACACAGTCGTTGGAGGTTCTGCAATACAGAATGATGAATTACGTCGAATTCAACGCCAGCTAGACTTATTGATGGAACAGCGCGAGAGGCCACCGGTGCAGGAGATCGATTTTGCCCAGCTCAAAAACAACCCCGCGTTTCTCCAGTGGCTTAACCGTGAATTCATAATTGCGGAGGGGGATGCCGAGAAGGAATACGGGACTGCCGATGGATGAACCCCTTTTTTGCTGGAACTATCTACCAGCGGGATTAGAAAAAACATGTGGAAATAAATAGTGATTGAAATGGGCGAAAAGAATCTGTCACATCTGGCACATTTGTCACAAATTATTAACGGTTAGATTTGTCAGTTTTTTCTGACAAACCTTGTGACGGTTGTGACATTTGTGACGGGTATTAATCGGGAACTAATGATTTTTGACTTAACCGCCAATTTTTGCCTTGGAGAATTTCTGGGCATTTGGGGGGTCTAGTGGCGTCCGCAGAATCGTAATATCGACTTATCATCTCGTTCCAAATTGATTCAGATGGTACTACCAATTTTCGAACCATCTTTTTTAGGTTAAAGTTTTCATTGCCAACGATTGAGATTCTTCCTCTCTCAACCTCAAACCCGATACTCATAAGAATTTGAGTAACTGATTTTGGTGATTTTTCAAAGTAATCGCCGATCATTTTAGCGGTAATACCTTTAGGTGTCTCCCCCTCTGTTCTTTCATCTCCACGAGCGAGATCGAACACATAATTGAAGAGCGTTCCCGCCATGGAATTTCCTCGAGTAGAACGAAGCTCAATTTGCCGTTTTTTGATATATTCGATGAAACTGTTTTTCCCTTTGGGGAATAACTGAAATAATATAGATACGGGGCGAGCCATCTGAAGGAGCCTCGGTTCTACATCAAGATCCTTTCTTTCAATCAATAGATCTTCATTCACTCTCTGCCATGAATGAAGAATAAAACGGGCGATATGTGCCCTAATTCTCTCAACTTCCTCATGGTAACTTGCTGGCAGCTCGGGCGGAATATCTTTTCGAGATGTCTCGTAGGGACTATATGAAAAGCATCTCCCTTCCGTAGCGGCATCGTTAAACGGTTCACGCATTGCCAATACCTTCGGTCCAAAGGGATCAAAGATATGTTGGCGGTTCGGATCTACTTTATCAGACAGGATTAGGTAGTTCTCTCTCTCAAATCCCGAATTGAGGAATTTAATCATTGGATCTTCTGCCCCTCCCTTCAGGTCAGACTCATCAATAACTAAGGTCCCCTTCCATCGCTCGTGAAATCTCATGATTCCTGACGAAGAAGACGAACCGGTCGCTTTGATGGGATAAAAACATAAATCGCTGATTGTCTGAAGGAGCCTGCTCTTCCCTTTCCCGGTATCGCCGATAAATCTCAAATACGGTGAGGTTGGGCACTTGCTGTAGAACCACGTGTATAGAGTGTAGTAGATAACCATATTTCGTTCAAGCATCGGCATATCAGCATACTTGTTGATATGCTCATCTATCGTTGTGTAAAGTTCTTCAGGAGTCAGAAGTGAAACCTCACGCAGGAGATTAGCGCGCGGGAGCCCGACAATATGGATCATGTTTCCAGAATCATGGTGGATCGGAAGGCTGAGAGGGAAAATGAGGTTCGATGCATCTCCAACCTGTTGCTCAAAGTTAAGTTTTCCGTCCTCTAAATGAACAAATTCAAAGGTGTTTTTCGGTGTTATCACTTCAAGATAGAGATTTCCATCTTTCTCAAACCAAGGTAAGCTCCTTTTGAGCTCACCTTTTTTATCATCGTTATCTCTTCTTCTCTCGATTCCTTCTAGAGATTTATGAATGGTCATTGCTCCATAGGTTAGTTTCCCGTGTTTTTCGTCCCACTTTGGCCTATAGAGTTTAGATCGGCGAAACAGCCTATCGATCTGCTCCTTGTCTTGGGTGTGATACGCAATTAAACCACAGAGTGCCAGGTCGGCTTCGGATTGAGAGGCATAATCTGAATGATCTCCCTCCCACAGAGCGTTAAATTTTTTACTACTCTTTCCTTGCCGACACAATTTGATAATTGCTGCATCTTTTATTGCTGAATAGTCAGCATTTGGGGCCGATTTATGGGATTTACTACTTATCGTTTGAGTATCATCTTTTCCAAACCACTTTTCATAGAGATTATCGATGACTTCTTGCGATTCATTTATCTTTTTAGGCTTCTTGGTATACGAGTTGCCAGTTACGGTAAAGTACCGGCCTTCAGAGTACATTTCACGATTTCTAAACTTCCTCCTGTTACCCGGTATTTTTCCTTTCACAATGACATGAAGACCCGTTCCAGACGATGATATCTCTGTGTAACTATTAAGATCCATCACTTCATCCATGACATCATGGTCAATTTCTTTGGTGATGGGATCGCGCACATGGTCGTAATCAATACCAATATACGGCGGAGAGAACTCGAATCCGATACCATCAAAATTTCTTCGTCCTAACACGTCCAAGGCTTGTTCAAATGACCCCCAAGTTTGCAGGTCGTCTGCTTTCGCCTTTAACGTCGGCTTTTTTGGGTTGTAGGGAACTTTTGTCGTTTTCCCGTCATTTTCTTCATATCGCCATACTACCCACCACGGATATTCTCTTAATCCGTGAGGGATGTTTTCCTTAACGACTTCTTTTTTCATAAATTCCTTCTGCCGGAGTATTGTCCCGGCACATTAACGGTCCATATAGTGACTCATGAAACAAGTTGTCCACTTTATTTATTACTAACTTGCAACGAATATTATCTATGAATCAGGCATTCGAAAAAATTGCATTTAGAAAAAAAGATTTTGAGCACTTAAAAATTCATGATGGATTTTTGGTGAACAGGATAAGCGATGATCCCCCGTTATCAGATAAAGATCTTACGGATATTGCAACACTGTATTCGAAAAAAATCAATTTTTGGGTTTCAATATTCCTCCAAGGGAAAAAGCAAAGCACTCCTAAAAATACAATACTGGTCTTAAAACGTTTATTAAAAGGGGCCAAACCCCCGTTCCAATTCCAAGAAATTCGCGCGAAAGATCTGGTAAACGATCTTGTTGATCATCGTTTATCTGGAGGGCAACCAAAACAAAAGGAAAATATCAACGAACGTCAGAGAAATAAAATTACCCATAGTCAAACACTTTATCATTTATTAGATAATCTCGCCTATGCACATATTTTAGTAAAAAAACCGCGCATTGAGTTATTTTACAGGTCAAAACCAGATAAAAAAAAGAAAGATAGTTATTACCGGATAAATGATGAAATTTTCTCAATTCCAGTCAAATTTGAAATTCGTGAAAAGAGTCATTACGATAAGAAATTAAAGGCAAAATATGATGGGCTTGAAGATCAAGTTCTCAAAGAAAAAGATAAAATAAAGCGTTTCAAGATATTAATCGAAAAAACCAAAATTAATCGGGAATTTAGGATATATGAACATCGAAAAACTCCTAAAGAATGGTACTATATGAATTATCTAAAAGCCGAACGGGAAAAGACATTTTACGACGAATTAGCACTCCAAAATAAGTTAGAGCTCTTGGTCGCGATTGAACTTCTAAAAGAACGTGGCTTATCAGACCCAGAAAAAACAATTAAGCAACTTATTCAAGAGTCTGAATAATCGCACATAATTTAGGAGATCCAACTCAGTATTTTTACTAAAAATGGGTTGTTGCGAGAGATAATCCCAACGACATGTCATAAGTGTCACATGTGTCATAAATGTCACATTAACACAATCAGGAAATAATAAAAGATTTTGGTTCGGTTTAAGGTTCCGCGATATGGGCCACTATTAGTCACCTGTATGCAACCATGTCAATAATTGATGTGTTCTCTAATTATTCACAAAAACCTGGTTATTAACCCCCCGTTCCATTCTATACTAGTTGACCTCTTTCAAGCCAACGGAAACAACGCCCTTTGAACCGAAATACTATATAAATCGTCCCCCACAGGGAACTGATGCATATGATGTTGGTGACCAGTTTTCACCTTGTTACCTCCCTTTAGTTAACCGCCAATATATCAGAACGCTCAATACAAACTCTTATTAGCACGAAAAGAGGAAGGGGAAATTCATATGGGGGTTGGCACTAGCTCAGATAAAATCATCGAATCATGGCCTATTAAAGCTCCAGATATTGAAAAATTAAGAAAAAATTTAAATTTATATACAGAATGTGGTCTCGATAGTGTCTATTCGTATGGTTTATTAGTCCCCAATCTTTGGTTTTTTGATTCTGTTTTTCTTTATGGTGCAAACTATGACGACTTGAAGAACTACTTAAAACCAGAGAACTATAAACTTCTTATTGATAATGATGCGATCTATTTAACGGCTAGAGAGCATACCTGTGAAAATCTCAAAAATTCGCAGTTTTATAAGGACTTTATTTCCAAAGGTAAATACATCGAAATTACTCAAAGCGATAGTCAAGGAGAACATACAAAGTCTCAAATTGAACAGCCGTTAGGGATAACCTTGCGTAATTATTTCAATGATAATTATTCAAAAGATATCCACCCATTCGAACATTTCAATCCTGAAAGTAAAACATGGAAAGATACAAAAGAGTATTCTAAAGAATGGACATATTGTTTTTTTTCAAATGTTGATGTGAAATTAAGCCTTCTAAATGATGGAATATCCGCGCTTGAGTCTGTTCCACCATATCATAGGAAATTTTGGTCGAAGGGGTATAATGTATTAGAGGAAAAAATTGATGAGAGATTATTCAGTGTAGTTAAAGGATCTGAATTAGCTCAAAGGGAATTCGAACTACTTAACCAATTAAGAGATTGGAAATTTGAAAATCTTTATCGATTAACTAAACATACCCCCGGTAAATCTTTAACCCGAGAAGAAATTAAAACATATGGGACGGCATTTCGAGATAAAGATATAAAGGATTTTTTAAAACATCGAGCAGATATTCAAGGGCTTCGGGATGATTTTAAATCCAGATTATATGACCTTCAAAATTCGAAAAGTGCCTCTGAATTTCTTGACAGAATTGAAGTATTAGATGAATTAATCAATGATTTCGAAAAAGAAAAAAAAGCATCTTGATACGACCCAACATACATTAATTAAACATGCTGAACTATTCGTGTTTTCAACTGCTATTACAACGATGGGAATTATTCTAAAATATAATAAAGGAAATTTAACTGATGAATTACTTACTGAAATGATGACTATTTTTTCTAGTTTGTTTTTGCATGACATTAGAATGGGTGATGTGAGAGATATCGCGATGAATAGGGCTGCTGGGGCAGGTATGATACGTCAACTCCTATTGTCAAAATATCCTCGGTTGTGGATGTTGGCGCAGATAAACCTAGGAAAATAGGGATGTTAAGGTCTGATAGATTCTGTTGCGTCTCCGGGATGTGAAAATAGTCAACAGTGGGGAGTCATGACTGTATTATTTCCGTTGCATCGAATACCAGTTGGCCCCTTTCAAGCCCCCGAAACGATGTCCTTCGCTGATATAACACTATATAAATTGTCCACGTGACGACGATAATTTCCAATTGTTATTGCAAGATTCTGCTACTGATATACACCGCAAAGGATCGGCCCTGTCATAACTACACCACCATCAACGCCTCGCCTCATGAATATTGTTCAAAATGTGGATATCCCTTGACCGAAGAAGCCAAACGCTATGTGGCGGATACTGGTGTTCTCATCCGCCAGGTGCTTAATGAAGACCCGCAAGCTCAAGCCGAGTTCTTAAGCGGATGCACTAAAAAGTTATAAGCCAAGAAATTGATGACAAAATGAGATGTCTCCCGAAGATTATGACTATTTTTTGAATCTGTTAAGTGAACTTAGGAATATAGGGACGACGTCCTATAATGAGGAATTTGACTTTTTATGGAACTTGTTGGACAATTATAAACAAAAGGGGAACATGTCCCTCAATGAGAGATGTGACCTTTTTTGGAGCATATTAGATAATTACAATGCAGATAAGGTTCACCCTAAAAAAATTCGATATATGAAGATGTGCCGACGCTTCATTCGACACCACCATGAAAAGATGAAGGATGACCCAAATCATCTAACTTCTTCGTTTTTGATAAATTTGATGCGATGTGATTGTTCGAGAGAGAAAAAGTAATTCAAATACGGTTCTGTTGCATCTGCGGGACTATTAAATATTCAATATTGATGTGTAATAACAATATCATTTCCAATGAGTCCCTTTAACGTAGCAGTAATTGATGTATATGATTGAAGGAAGATTGTATGGCCTTATCAATTGATAGCAATCGGGGCAGAAATATCGCCCCCTTGCTTTTCGCAACGTTCCGGACAACTGGCATTCATAGGCAGAAAAATATGCCTGAAGATCTTCTTCCAAATGGAGTGGCGCCCGGAACTCCTGAACATATTCTTTTCCTGACCTTGACGGTCTCTATTGATTACCAGAGAGATGCACCGGAATTATGGAAAAGTTCTCGGAAAACGTACGAAGACCCTGAAACAAGATACCTGTTTTCACCAAAGGAGATCCAGTCGACAACGATCGCAAAAAATATTCAGGATATGCAACGTCACGGACTTTCAAAAAAACCTACAAAAGATGCATGGATATGGAGAACGAACTCGTTAACGTTCCAGAAAAAATGGTCGGGCGATCCCGTCAATTTCCTTGCAGACTGCAAATTTGATGCACCCACCGTTCTCAATCGGTTAAGGAACGATACGCATTTTGATGGATACCGGTTGAGTCCAGATTATCTCTATCTCAAAGGAAACAAGATTGCTCCCTTATGGTTACGGATGTTAAGGGATAACGCAGGTGTGGATACTCTCGTGAACATGGATCAGATCCCTGTTCCTGTTGATGTCCATGTTGCACGAGCGACACTGGCTCTGGGTGTGGTCAAGGGTGAATATCAGGGAATTCCGGAACCAATTTTCGGTGTAATCAGAAAGGCATGGTCTGAAAGTACAAAGGATCTTATTGTGAACAATAGGAAATTGATATCTCTTGATGTTGATAATCCGCTTTGGCATCTTTCAAAATACGGGTGTACAGACAGAGATCCTCAAAGCGGAAGATGTCCAAAAAAGGCGATATGTGAACTTCGGGACTTTTGCATTTCGGGAAAAGTGCATGTTGCTGCGGATATGATTTCAATTGAGACGTGATTAGAATACCACAGTCTCAATTGCGGGTATCACACTATATAAATTGTCCACGCGACGACGATAATTTCCAACGTTTATCGCAAGATTCCTGCCTTGGAGCACCGGCCCCAATAACCCTATTACGGGACTGATGGAATGGAGCGAGTCCCTACGATTTTCATTTACTTTTAACATTGCTACCCGGAGAAATGTAAGTTGGAAAATGGGGATAACTCCGGCAGAACATGAAAAACAACAAGCAGGGCAATATTCTCTTAAAAGTAAAAGAGTAGGATTTCAGGCTTTGACTTCCAGATCCATCTCAATGCCGCCGGTTGCCCCGAGGATGAGGTTGTAAATGAATGCAATGATGGCTCCGCCGATGAACCCGCCAATGACACCGATGATAATCATGAAGATGAATGCAAGAATGCCGTGCCCGACAGGGGACACACCCATATAAGCTGCCCATCTCTCCACGCCGATCGCTACGACAATTCCCATGACGATTCCCCAGATGAGGCCAAGAATCGCGCAGAACTTCGCAACGCTCAGCACACCCAGCTTTTTAATCATATAGGCCGTAGTTGCCATGACAGGATATTGATTAACCATATATATGGGTTTAGCGTACTTTGGCTTGTGCTATGCAGAACCCTTTTCATTCACCGTCAATTGTGCTCTGTCTTATCGCTTTAAATCCGCAAAAATACGGCGTAATTTGTTTTTAACAGGATGATGAATCTCCAACCCCCACACCTGCGATTTTAAGATAGTGATATCAAATCTGATGTGTTTCAAAATCGCAGATAACTATAATCCCCCCGATCAATGCGGGTTTATAGATTTCTCGCATTTTGCAACTCATCGCTTCTGATATCACTATTTCTGGATTATGGCTCGGTCTGTACGATATCTGCCATTCCGATTGAAAACGTTGTGGCGTTCAACACGAGCTGCATCGTACCGGTAGTATCCGCAATTACTTCATCTCAAACAACATATATTATCATATTAGTCTGATCTCTCCTCTCTGAAACTACCAGTATTTTCTCTCTCACGAGGACGTCGTATGAAATCCACCACCGCTATTCAACCAATTTCCTTTGAAACACCGGAAGTTTTTGTGCCAACTCCTACGCATCTTGACATTCTCCGGGCTGTCGCAGACAACAAGAGTTATCGTATCGCACAGATCGTCCAGAAGCTGTATCCCGGCCATAGCGAGAGCAATGTCCGGTCCGGTATCCGGGTCCTCCTCTCCAAGCGATATCTTGACGGAGGAAAATCCAGCAGCGAGATCGTTATCCGGCTCACTTCTCGGGGACGCCTCCTTATTTTGCCTCCACCCTCCAACTAAATAGTTACCCTGAATTTCTCATGGAGCAATGGTAATTTATTTATCCCTTTTTGAAAATCGAGAAGGTTTTGGGCGCTCTCTCTCTAAATAGGGATTGAAGTAATTGCAATTTACCTCAATTATCGCAAATGCATTGATATTTTGCTGATTAATCCGCCTAATTCGAGTGTCAGTTAATGATCACTAGTAGATTCTTGGATCAGAATTATCGCATTGTCAATAAGCTTAGGGATAGTAGTATTCCATCTATTATCTAGGAAATTTTTAAAATGTAGATGGTCTTTCATAATCTCAAATGACAATGAGGTAATCTCGATATACTTATTTTCCGATTCGCTCGTATTTCCATAGAAATAATTCAAGGTCTTCTCTCTGTCCATTGGCATACAAATTGTTGGAAAAAGAAAATGCAGTAATTTAGAATTTGAAACTAATTTTGATTTACCCTTCATAAGATTTAATCGCCGATAAATTGTGACCAATAGATCCATAATTTTCTCATAATCAACCGTGTTGGCATTGGTGATTTCTTCCAGTTCCTGAAAATAGTTCTTACAGGATAGAATGTTCTTTTTAAAATCGTCAAAATATTTCAACTTGGCTCCCCGGCAATTCATATTCCATGCCACTAACGTGGCATATAAAATTTCAATATTGGAATCACTGTTCAAAAAAACTTCAATATTTTGAGACTCTTTTCTCAATCGAAGAACCCGCCGGTAAAAATAGAACCCCGGATCAATTCTTTTTGGATCATTAAATTCCGACATTCGAGATTGAATTGCGTTACAGATCTTGGTAATTTTCTTTTCCTTGTTTTTAATCATCTATGCCACATCTTGCATCCATATCTAATAAAAGATACAGCAAATTTTGGGCTATAAAAGTCGGGAACGATCTAAAGTTCTCCTTTATATAGGATTAAGCGCGCGCACGACGACAGAATGTGCCTAATTCGAGGCTTATTTTTATTACAAGATTCTGTTGCATCATGGTTTGAGATATGCATTTGGTCACCTTCAAAAAGCGTATATCTCAATAAGACTGTAAATTGTGTTGAGGGGAGTTACGCTTGTCATCTCGGTGACCTCCTCGGGGCGGGAGAAGGGTATAAGGTTCCCACCCCCTTCCTTCATTTTCACTCTGCACATAGCCCCATTTTTTTAACATAAATCAAAAATTCAGAATCATGAAAGAATCCCTGTGGTGCTGTTTCAATAATTCTTCAATAAAGGAGATAGACGGGACGTTGATGTATGTGCCTCATAGTGGGCCATTAGTCCCTTGCACAAAAGAAACCTGCGAGCGGTGGAGGGATGGGAACTGTATCCTTCTCGTAATGGTGGAAAACGGAAGGAGAGTTTCTGGTCGCGCGCCCCCTTTAAATAGGGTTTGATGCAATAACGATTCACCTTTATTTCGAAAATATATTGAAATTTGGCCAATTAATCCGCCTGATTCGAGGCTTATTTTTATTATTAGTATACGCATATTGTAACTTAAATGGCGAGCTGCGCAATTGTGGGCGTTGGCAGGATTGGCGGTGAAGTGGCATACCTTGCCGCAACCCTCGGCATTGTGGACGAGCTGGTGCTGCATGATCACATCCCCGGGTTTTTAAAAGCGCAGGTGCTCGACCTCCAGCATACCGGCCTCCCGGTCACGATCTCGACGGACCCCCGCGTCATTCGTGAGACCGACATCTGCGTGTTTGCCGCGGGAGTGCCGCGAACCCCGTCAGTAAAGACACGGGCCGATCTCCTTGCCGTCAACCTGCCGGCGACAAAAGAGTGTGCGGCTCTCCTGGATGGTTTTGGGGGGGTTCTCGTTACGGTCACCAATCCCATGGACGTGAACAATTTTATTCTCCACCGGACAGCAGGCATTCCCCGGGAGCGATGCATCGGTTTTGGCGGGCAACTGGACAGCGCCCGTTTTGCCCTCGCGCTGAAAAAACGGGGTCTTTGCGGGAAAGCGTGGGTGCTGGGCGAGCATGGTGAGTACCAGGTACCACTCTTTTCTACCCTCCCGCAACCGGTTCCTGAATCCCGGCGCGACGAGATCCTCACTGAACTTCGGGATGCGAGCATGGAAGTCATCCGTGGGAAGGGGGGCACGGTCTTCGGCCCGGCGTTCCACATTGCCCGGCTTATCCGGATGGTGCTCGAGAATACCCGGGAAGTCGTCTCATGTTCCGCGGTACTTGACGGAGAGTACGGGATCAGTGGATGTTCTCTTGGTATTCCGGCGCTGGTTGGCCGGAACGGTATCCTCGCAATAGAGCAGTGGCGCCTCGACCAGTGGGAGCTGGAGGGGCTGAAATGTGCCGGGGGATTTGTGCAGGAACTCTGCAGGACAGTGAGGCACTGACATGCCTACTCAGGCAGTCCCCCCGGACAGCTGCATGACTGCTCCCTGCACGCTGGAAAAGTATGGGGATCTTACGGTCGCCATCAACCAGGTGGAGTACAGCAACACCCCAGATGGCCCAATTATCCACATCTTCGGACGGGATGTGCAGGGTCGGGCTTCCCGGATTGATGTGACTGGTTTCCTGCCGTACTTTTACGTGCCGGCAGAGCAGGCAACAGGCACGTCTCATCCTCCACAGGTGACGGTGGAAGACGGCACCACGTACCGGTCGATCCGGGGTGAACCGCTCCGCCGGCTCTATACGGTGCGTCCGGGCGATGTGCGGGATATCCGCGAGCGGTACCGTCATTTCGAGGCGGATATCCCGTTTGCCACCCGGTTCATGATCGATACTGGGTTGACCGGCGCGGTCGTTACACCGTCCACAAACGTGGACTATCATGCCCTTGCGCCTGCTGAGGTAGATGCACCGGCCCGCATCTGCATCATCGATATCGAGTGCGAGGACGAGCGGGGGTTCCCAGACATCCAGCGCGACGCGATCATCTGCGTTACCTGCTACGACTCGTTCGACAATGACTACACGACGTTCCTCCTTGGCGGGAAGACCATACCAAACAAAATTGCCGAGCAGCAGAACGCCGGGGGTCTCGATAACGGTTGTTTCACGAAAGGTACCCATACGGTCTGCACGTACACGGATGAAACTGCCATGCTCAAGGCCGTGGCCGCATATATCTCCGTCCGTGACCCGGACATCCTCTCCGGCTGGAACTTCGTTGAATTCGATATGCCGTATATAGCCGGCCGGATGGAAAAACTCGGACTTTCATCCGTCATGCTCGCACGCCTGCCCGGGATGACGGAGCGGAACGCCCTGCGCGGACGGGCGCTCTTTGACCTGCTGACCGGTTACAAGAAGATGCATTCGACCCAGAAGGAGTCTTATCGGCTTGACGCGATTGCCGAGGAGGAGATCGGGCAGCGGAAGGTGCGGTATACGGGGACCATCTCCGACCTCTGGAAGAACCGGCCGGAACTCCTCGTCGAGTATAACTTCAAGGACGTGGAGCTCTGCGTTGCGATCAACAAAAAAGATAACATCATCGGGTTCTACCGGGAGATCGCCCGCTATGTCGGCTGCCCGCTGGACAAGACGCTCAACTCATCGAGCGTGATTGATATATATATTCTCAGGAAAGCCCACGGGAAGTACGTCCTGCCCTCGAAAGGGTTTGCGAATGCCGAGGAATTTGAGGGCGCGACGGTCTTTGAGCCGAGCAGGGGTGTGCGGGAGAACGTGATAGTGCTCGACCTGAAGTCCCTCTACCCGATGGCGATGATGACGATCAACGCTTCACCTGAGACAAAAGATCCGGCCGGTGAACTTGTTGCTCCCAACGGGATCCGGTTCAAAAAAGAGCCGGACGGGCTGACCCGGAGTATCCTCTCGGAACTCCTGAAGGAACGTGATGACAAAAAAGCACTCATGAACACCTTCCCGTTTGGATCGCCGCAGTATGTCCTCTATGACATGCAGCAGAACGTGCTCAAGGTGATCATGAATACCTATTACGGAGTTTCGGGCTATACCCGGTTCCGGCTCTTCGACCGGGAGATAGGGGCGGCGGTCACCTCCGTCGGCCGGGCGATCATCGAACATACCCGACGGGTCATTGAGCAGCAGGGTTATAAGGTCATCTACGGGGATACCGACTCCTGCATGGTGCAGCTTCCGCCGCTCGGGCGCGAGGACACCATCGCGACTGCACGTGCGATCGAAAAACAGCTCAACGAGAGCTACAAAGCATTCGCAAAATGCGAGCTGAATGCGGACACCCACTACTTCTCCATTAAGTTTGAGAAAATCTACGCCCGGTTCTTTCAGGCAGGCAGGAAGAAACGGTACGCAGGTCAGCTGGTCTGGAAGGAAGGCAAGGAGATCAACCAGATCGATATTGTCGGTTTTGAGATCCGGCGCAGCGATACCCCTCAGATCACAAAAGCCGTCCAGACACAGGTAATGCAGATGATCCTCGCCGGAAGCGGTTACGACGAGATCCGGGTATACCTCGCTGGCATCATAAAGGATTACCGAACCGGGCGTTTCTCGCTGGATGAAGTGGGCATCCCCGGCGGGATCGGCAAGGCGCTAGACGATTACAACACAGATGATGCACAGGTGAGGGGTGCAAAGTACGCGAACCAGTACCTGCATACGGAGTTCGGGAAGGGGAGCAAGCCCAAACGGATCTATATCAGGGCGGTAACGGGAAAATACCCAAAGACTGATGTGGTCTGTTTCGAATACGGCGACCAGGTGCCAAAAGAGTTTGTTCCCGACTGGGATCTGATGCTCGAAAAGACGATCAAGCAGCCCATCTCGAGGATTATCGAGGCGCTGGGCTGGGAGTGGTCGGCCATCGACCCTTCGCACACGACGCTTTCCCAATGGGGATTTGGCTGATCATGGTACGACATTCAGATCTTTTATTCAACACGGCCGACCGGCAAACCACGGTCTGGATCTAAATTCTCCCGTAATACTTCTTCACTCTGGAGAGGCTGGCAAAAATGAATATTTCTCTTTTCTCTTTAAAAATCGCGTCAATAAATAAAGCCCCTTAAACAATAAAAAACGCAAACTATTAATAAAATTTCGTGCAATCAGCAAATCATACACCCCGATGGGATCAGTCGCATAATCTACAAAAGCAGCAGAGCATCTGCCCGTACCGGCCGCAAGGAATGATCGATGACAAAGGAATTACCATTTGGCGAACGCGAGGAAAGTCTCGTAGATCTCTGGCTCTTTATCATCGTCAATACCACCATCCTCGCGCTTCTTATCAATATTCTCTCTCTTTTCTCTGGTAATAATGAAGTTGCCCCGCACCTGCTGTACATCCCTATTGTGATTACTGCTTACTGGTATCCCCACCGGGGATTGTATTATGCCGCAGCGGTTTCTGCGATCTATTTCATTCTGGTCTTCATTATCACCAACGCGGCACTGGGTGAACTGGCAGCTGCGTTCATCACCTGCGTTGTACTGATCGGTGTTGCAGCAATCGTTTCGAGCCTTGCAACCCATATGAGAAAAAACGAGGTGAAATATCATGGGATTTTCAACAATTCCGAGGCAGGGATCAGCTTGGTCAGCCTTTCCGGACTCATCATCACGGAAGTGAACCGCCGGCTGGCCGATATGCTCGGCTATACTGCGGCAGATCTTACCAAAATCCCGTTCTCCCGGATCTGGGCAGATGAAGACGACCGGGGCCGGTTCTTCAGTATGTTGCAGACCAACGGCAACGTGGAAAACTTTGAGACGCAGGTTGCGGCAAAATCCGGTAAAAAACGGTGGGTGCTCATCTCTGCCGGGGTGCTCCCTGACGACCAGTTTGTGTGTACCATCGTGGATATCACCGCCAGAAAAGAGGCGGAAGAGATCATTATCATCAAGGATTACGCGATCAGCTCTTCGATTAACGCGATTGCCATCCTTGATCTCGATTTTGCCATCACTTACGTCAACCGTTCGCTTTTAAAGATGATGGAATATTCTGATGAGAAGGAACTGATTGGCAGGAACATGCAGGAGATCGTTGTGGCAAAGACCGGCATCGACGAGATTCGGGATGCGTTCCGAAAGAATGGGAGCTGGTTCGGGGAGATTCTTTTCTACAAGTTCAACCGGACGCCTTTTTACGTGCTGCTCTGGGGTAATCTCGTGAAGGATGAGAAAGGGAATCCTATCTGTATCATGATCTCGTTTATTGACATCACCGACCAGAAGCAGATGGAGGCAACCAAGCGTCGGGCGCTGCAGCAGATCGAGCAGAACATTGAGCAGTTTGCGATCCTTGGCGACCATATAAGAAACCCGCTTGCCGTGATCGTGGGTCTCTCCAGTCTCGCCCCCGGGGATATTACAGACAAGATCATCCAGCAGGCAAAGGAGATCGACCGGATCATCACGCAACTCGATATGGGTTGGATCGAGTCAGAAAAGGTGCGGGAGTTTATCAAGCGCTATTATGTGGTGGGTGCAGGGGAGACGGGCGCAGATAAACTCCAGAGTGGACCGGTAAAATAACCCGTATTTTAATACTTAAGGATGCTTTCCACCGGTTTTTAACCGCTCGTTCAGCTTCTTGATCTGGTCGCGCAGCGCAATTGCCCGTTCGAAATCGAGGTTCTCTGCCGCGTCCCGCATCTGCTTCTCCAGTTCGATCATCACGTTGGGGATCTCACTTTTCGGCACGTGACGGGTATCCCGGATCTCGACTTCCTTCTGCTTCACCAGCTTAATGATTGTCTGGGGAACGATGTGATGTTCCTCGTTGTAACCCAGCTGCATGTCGCGCCGGCGCTTTGTCTCAAAAAGCGCTGCCTTCATCGAGTCCGTGATGGTGTCGGCATAGAGCACAACCCAGGCATTCACGTTGCGGGCTGCCCGCCCGATGATCTGGATCAGGCTCTTTGTGTCACGGAGGAACCCTTCCTTGTCCGCATCGAGAATCCCGATAAACCCAACTTCCGGGATATCGAGGCCCTCGCGGAGGAGGTTGATCCCCACAAGCACGTCGAACTTGCCCAACCGGAGCTCGCGGATGATCTCGCTGCGTTCGAGAGTCTGGATCTCGGAATGCAGGTACCGGGTCCGGATACCGCGGTCGGCGAGGTATTCAGATAATTCCTCGGCTAGCTTTTTGGTGAGGGTTGTTACGAGTACCCGGTCGCCCCGAACGATCGTTTTCTGGACTTCGCGGATCACATCCTCGGTCTGCCCCTCAATGGGGCGGACCTCCACTGCCGGGTCCACGAGGCCGGTCGGGCGGATGATCTGCTCGACGACCTGCGACGAGTGCCTGAGCTCGTAGGGGCCCGGCGTCGCCGAGACGAAGACCACCTGCCGCATGTACTGCTCGAACTCGTGGAACTTCAGCGGGCGGTTGTCAAGCGCACTCGGCAACCGGAAACCGTACTCGACAAGCGTCTTCTTTCGCGAGCGGTCTCCGTTATACATGCCATGAAGCTGCGGGATGGTCTGGTGGCTCTCATCGATGATCAGCAGGAAGTCCCCGGGGAAATAGTCAAGAAGGCAGTACGGCTTCTCCCCGGCCTTCCTGCCGTCAAAGTGCCGGGAGTAGTTCTCGATGCCCTTGCAGGAGCCGGTTTCCTCGATCATCTCGAGATCGAAGTTCGTCCGCTGGCGCAGGCGGTGCGCCTCGATCATGCCGAGCGTAGGGAGCACCTCTTCGAGTTCTTTTTTGATCGAGGTGATCGCTGCTATTCGTGCAGAATCTGGCGTGACAAAGTGCCGGGCGGGATAAACGTAGAAATATTTCATCCCTTCCTTTTTTGCACCGGTATTTTTGTCTACCTCCAGAATCCGCTCGATCTCGTCACCGAACATCTCAATCCGGATGATATCATTGAAGTACCCGGGCACGATATCGATGGTGTCTCCCTTTACGCGGAACCGCCCGGACCCGAGATCGCTATCATTTCTTTCAAACTGGATGTCAAGGAGCCGGCTCATGATCCCGTTCCGGCTGATCCGCTGGCCGACCGAGAGGTCAAATCCCATGTTCCGGAAGTTCTCCGGGTTGCCGAGGCCGAAGATGCAGGAGACAGAAGCGACCACGATCACGTCGCTCCGGAACGAGAGCGACGCGGTGGCGGAGAGCCGGAGCATCTCGATCTTGGGGTTGATGGCAGAGTCTTTCTCGATATACTGATCCTTTGCCGGGATGTAGGATTCGGGCTGGTAGTAATCATAATACGAGACGAAATATTCGACCCGGTTGTGGGGAAAAAAGTCGCAGAACTCCTGGTAGAGCTGGGCGGCAAGCGTTTTGTTGTGTGCGATAACGAGGGTGGGTTTCTGTGCAGCGGCAATCACGTTTGCCATCGTGAAGGTCTTGCCGGACCCGGTGACGCCCAGCAGGGTCTGGAACCGGGCGTTGTCGGCAATCCCGTCAACCAGTTTCCTGATGGCATCAGGCTGGGAACCGGCAGGGGGGAATGGTGAAACGAGCTGGAAGAATGGCATTGGTGCATAGAAAATTGCAGAGCGATCACATAAGTAATTGGATTGTGGCTGAAGTAGATGGGGAATTCATTCGCAACCATCCCCCAAAAAAAGATCGCTGAAATTCAGTGCAACCGCGTCAAGACCTTGAATTCAATCCTCCTATTTCGGCCGGTAGTATCCCCATTTCTCCAGCGCCTTGCCAAGCTCAGGGGCTGTCTTTGCCTTCTCTTCGAGCGTGACACCTTCCTGCCAGGCCTCGATTGCCTGCATCGTGGCTGCTGCCCCGGCACGGGTGCCCTTCGGGTGACCATGGATGCCGCCGGAGACGAGCAGCACCAGTTCGGTACCGTAAATATCAAGCACGTCCGGGACGAGCCCGGGGTGGAGCCCACCGGAGGAGACCGGGAATGCGGTCTTTATCTTTCCCCAGTCCTGGGCAAGGCAGATCCCCGGAATCGGTTCGACCGTCTTTTTCCGGAGGATGTCGGCAAGGATCATGGACTCGCGTCTGGTGCCGGTCAGTTTCCCGACTGCGGTACCCGTGTGGATCTGCGAGACGCCGATAAGACGCATGAGTTTTGCTAAAAAGAGCATTGTGATCCCATGTTTTTTATTCCGGTCGAACGTGGCATGCATCGCCCGGTGTGCATGGATCGCGAGGCCGAGGTCGGAGCAGTAGTCCCGCAGGGTCATGACCCCGGCAGTTCCTGCTACCACGACGTCTATCATCGCGTAGTTCCAGCCGTATGCCGCGAGCATATCCGCCCGTTTTTTCATCGTCACGACATCGGCAGTAATGTTGATGAACGCGGATTTTTTTTCGCCGGTCTCCTGCTCGGCCCTGTCCCTTAGCCTCGTGAGATGCTTCACCCGGTCATCAAACCGGTTGAACGAGGTCGATGTGAGGTTCTCGTCATCTTTTACAAAATCGAAACCACCCATCCAGGTCTCGTACCCGACCTTTGCGTGTTCCGTGGCGGAGAACCCGATCTTGGGTTTAGGGACCGCACCGGTCAACGGCCTTCCCCGTACCTTCATCATCTCCCGGATGCCCTCCATGCCGAAGTGCGGGCCTTTGAAATGCCGGAGGTACGCTGAAGGCAGTTCAGCATCAATAAGCCGGAGATTTTTAAGCGCCTTCATGCCGAAGATGTTGCCGGCAATCCCGCTCAGGAGCTGGACCGCATTACCCTCTTCCCAGAGCGCGAGGGGATAGGCGACCTTTACAAAACTCCCGTCAAACTCAAACGCAGTCGCCTCAAGATCCTTCATCCGGGGCGGGAGGGTATGGAGGGTTGTCCAAGTGCCAGTCGAGCTCTCCGATGCGATCCGGCCGGCTGCCTCTTCCTTCGTAATACCCTGAGCGGGCTCAAAATAATACAGGCATACCAGCTCGTCCCTTGCCGGTTCATAGCGTGTGTCAACGAATTCGTTATACCAGTCGATTGCCATGGTTCTTACCTATTAACCAAGGTATGCACTACGGAAAAATATGTGTGTCTGTACAGTAGAGAAGTTCCCGTACCGGAACCTGCCACGCCTAGATATAACTCCGGGGCCGTGATCTGCTATTGAATGGCTGGTAAATTTTCCTGTGATATGGTGACCCGAAATGAGAATTCTCTTCAAAATCAACAACCTATATATGGCGCTCAATTAAAAGACACTCCTCGGATATCTCCATGAAGCTGACTCATGCCGCAGGAATTCTTTTGAAAAACCGTTACCTTCTCCCACGGGAGACTCCTGAAGATCTTTTCCGGAGGGTAGCGAATGCGGTTGGCACTCCCCAATCGAATGATTTTTTCCAGATGATGAAGGAATTATTGTTCCTGCCCAATTCACCAACGCTGATGAATGCCGGCACGCCGCAGGGCCAGCTCTCTGCCTGTTTTGTCCTGCCGGTAGAGGATTCCCTGCAGGAAATTTTTTCCACCCTCGGTACCATGGCAATAATCCACCAGAGCGGCGGTGGCACCGGGTTCTCGTTCAGTCATATCCGCCCGGCCGGCGACACCGTATCGTCGACCTGCGGTGTTGCAAGTGGTCCGCTCCCATTCATCCGCGTCTTTGATGAGGCGACTAATGCTGTCCGGCAGGGCGGGAAGCGGCGGGGGGCGAACATGGGCGTGCTGGCCAGTTCCCACCCTGATATCATGGAATTTATCAGCGCGAAAAACGGTGGTGGGCTGGAAAATTTCAATTTGTCCGTAGGGTTCGACGAACATTTTTTCCACTGTCTTGACCGGGGTTCAGGGTACGATCTGGTCAACCCCCGCGATGGTTCCGTGAAAAAAACCGTTGATGCCGGCGAGATCTGGCGTACTCTTGGCGTCGCAGCGTGGCAGACGGGTGATCCGGGCGTGCTGTTCCTCGATATCATCAACCGAAAAAATACGGTACCCGGCCTCGGGAAGATCGAGGCGACAAATCCCTGCGGCGAGCAGCCCCTCCTGCCATTTGAGAGCTGCAACCTCGGGAGTGTCAATCTCTTCCGATGCGTAAAAAATGGGGATCTTGATGAGGGGATGTTAACGGAGGTTACCCGGAAGGGAGTGGAGTTTCTTGATGCGGTCATCGATGCAAACAGGTTCCCGGTTCCCCGGATAAAGGATACGACCCTTCTGACCCGGAAGATCGGACTCGGCCTCATGGGATTTGCAGATGCACTTATCCTCATGGAAATTCCCTATGAATCAAAAGAGGCGCTTGGTTTTGCCGATCACGTGATGGCCCTCATTTCCCGCGAGGCACATGATATGTCCCGTGAACTTGGGGAGAGGAAGGGATCGTTTCCGGCGATCGACCAGAGCACCTATTCGCATGAGATGCGCAATGCCACCGTTACGACAATTGCACCAACCGGTTCCCTCCATCTTCTCGCCGGTACGAGCAGTGGGATAGAACCGGTCTTTTCACTGGCCACCAGCCGGCGGATCGGTGCCCGGCCGGTTACCATCATCCACCCGCTTTTTAAAACATATCTGAAAACCCTCCGTTCCGGGATGGATATCCTCGCACAGGTGAAACGGACCGGCACGCTTAACGCCGCGCCGGTTCTCGGTGACGTAAAAGAGATATTCAAGACCGCTACCGAGATCTCCCCGGATTGCCATATCCGGATGCAGGCTGCCTTCCAGAAACATGTCGATAGTGCGGTCTCAAAGACCGTAAATCTGCCCCAAAATGCTGATGCGAACGAGATATACCGGATATTTCTGCTGGCCCGCTCCCTTGAGTGCAAGGGGATCACAATTTATCGATATAACAGCAGGAAAGACCAAGTGATTTCACGGGGCTGCGAGATGTGTCGGGTGGATTCGTAACCGGTGCCGGAATAATTATACCGTTACATCAATAATGCAGTTCTGTTTTTGGGAACGGGATAAAAAAAAAGAACTTTTTTATCACTGTATTATAAAAAATCTCAAAAAAGAAACGGGAAAATTCTCCGAAAAACATTTTCGAAATGCTGCGACTTTACGGGATGCAGGCCGGGGAATAAAAGTTCAAACTTTTTCTTTTTGAAAAGTTTCTTTTACCCCCTTCACATTGTGGACGATACAGATGTCGAACTATGTCCACTGGTTTCTTTAGTCCACCTTCCTGTTCAGTGAGGACAGATTTCGCCAAGATCGCCTGAATACCGGTTAATTTCCTACAAGCGTCTGGTTTTTAGTTGCTGAATTGGTACGATATGTACATTGTTTAATGATCGCCCGGCTGGTTTGTATGTGAGCCTGTATTCCATCTGCTAACAGGATAAACTATATCTGCCGTATTCCCTAATCTCTCTCTCGCTGGTGCACCATGGAACAGGAACCCCAGGCAAAAGAACCACAGCCAAAACTGCAATTGTCGCCACAAATACAACCGCAACCGCAACAAAAGGAACAGCCCGGAAATGTCCTGGAATTGACCGATCTTACTTGGGAGTCTGTTGTCGAGAAGGGGAAAAAACCTGTGGCCGTCATGTTCTACAGCCCAACCTGTGTCTTCTGTCACCAGATGGAGCCCTATTTTCGGAATTATTCGGTGGAATACAAGGAGACCGTCACATTCGTACGCCTCAACCTCATGGACAATTCGTGGACTGCGGAGCGGTACGGCGTGCGGAGCACCCCCACCTTCAAGTTCTTCTGTGATGGCAAACCGGTGCAGGAGATGGTGGGGGCGGTCTATCCTGCGCTGCTCAAGAAGATGATCGACGAAGTGCTTGTACATGGTAAGGAATGCGCGAAGAACTCGACCGCGATCGACTACGAGATCACGGGATACGGCTAATGGTACAGACACGTTCCGGTATGGACAGTTTTGCAGCATGGATGGTTGCGCTGTAGCGGAAGACACGGAACAAACGCAATACCCGGGATATCGAGGAGGGGAGTGGTTATATCTGGCCGTCCTGTCTGTCCCGCGTATTATACGTGTGCACAGAAAGATAACGAACTGCTCTACAGCATCGCCGGAAATAGCCGCGCAACTATATCACAGACAACCACCGCTGCACCTGCAGGAGATGCCCTGTCACCGCGCGGGACTGGACCTTGCCTATCGTGACTTTTGCATGAATGGCAGGGAAAAGCTGCCCAGCGCAACGAGCACGAAGATCAATAAATCCGATGGCTCATCTCTGGAACCGCGTAATTTCCGGCAGATGGCCAGCATGCATTGAGGGGCATACGCGTGAGGCATTTTCAGGAATGACTGGAGTACGTACGGGAACCCACACGAACAACCGTTCAGTACTCCCGCTGTCGCTGCCATCTATCACGAAAGAAAAAGATTCTCTTCTCTTTCTCTCCATAAGATTCCCGGGTGAGACTGGAAGTTGACGATATGCTCACACGTCCCGGCTGCACCCACAACGTTCAGCCGCTGCCCCCACCGCCTTTGCGACTGCCCTTGTCACGCCTTTGTCAAGGATATTGGGAAGGATGCGGTCCCGGTGGGGATGCGGGACATAATCCGCTATTGCGTGTGCGGCGGCAATCTTCATCTCGTCGGTAATCTTCGTAGCTCTTGCGTCAAGGGCACCTCGGAATATTCCCGGGAACCCGAGCACGTTGTTGATCTGGTTGGGGAAATCGCTTCTTCCGGTACCAACGACAGCAGCGCCGGCATGCTTTGCAGGGTCGGGCATGATCTCCGGCACCGGGTTCGCCATCGCAAAAACGAGAGGGTCCCGGTTCATCGACCGTATCATCTCTTCAGTCACGATATTTGCGGCAGAAACCCCGATAAAGGCGTCTGCGCCGGTCATCGCATCTGCGAGCGTTCCGGAGAGTGCGGGGCGGTTGGTCTCTTCTCCAATGATAAACTTGTACTTGTTTCCGTACAACCCCTCCCTCCCGCGGAAGATCGTCCCTTTCGTATCGCAGACAATGATCTCGTTTACTGACATGCAGACTCGCGAATCATACCCGATGCACTTCAGCAGCCTCGTGATTGCATAACCGGCTGCTCCTGCCCCGCAGACCACCACGTTGAGATCCGTGAACTTCTTTTCAGTGACGCGGCAGGCGTTGAGCAGCGCAGCGAGCACGACGACTGCCGTCCCGTGCTGGTCGTCATGCATCACCGGTATCCCTATATCCTGCAGTGCATCCTCCACTTCAAAACATTTCGGTGCAGCGATATCTTCCAGGTTGATCCCGCCAAAGACCGGGGCGATATTCCGTACCTGATCGGTGAAATCCGTCTCATAACTTTCAAAACAGATCGGAAATGCGTCAATGCCGGCAAACTCCTTGAAAAGGATTGCCTTTCCCTCCATTACCGGGATCGCGGCATAACCGCCGATATTGCCAAGTCCCAGTACCGCAGATCCATCCGTGATGATCGCGATCGTGTTCCCCTTGAGTGTGTACCGGTACGCGAGGTTCGGGTCCCGTGCGATCGCGCGACAGACTTCCGCAACACCCGGTGTGTATGCCCTTGAGAGATCGTATTTGGTCTTAAGGGGGACTTTTGAACGGATCTCCAGCTTTCCACGGTGTTTCGCGTGGAGCGCCAGAGATTCCTGGTATATATCATCGCTGCCCGGTACAAACAGCATCACCCGAACCTCCTTGTACGAGATGAGCGCAGGGAAAGGCAATGAATCTTATGAATGGTATACCGGTTGGCATCGAAACGCAGGACCCCTGTCAGGATGACAGGCAGGATGGTTGATCCACACTGGAAAAAAGTGGATAAGCGGTGATCTAAAGTGGTATTCCCGCTGGATAATTTTCCGACACTCTTTGCGGCGTACTCCCTCCTCCTAATACCGTGCGCCGGCAAGCTCAGTCCCGCACCGCCACTGCAGCGCGTCATCGCTGGCAATGGTCGAGGCACCGTACAATGAACATCCCTTCACCAGATCTGTCCGGGTCTGTCCGGTATGGGTGTACGGCAGGCTCGCGATTACCACCCCAGGATGCAGGAGCGTGACATGGACGTTCAGGATGATAGATTCCTGACTGCCGTGTTGCGTACCTGAGATCGTAAAGACCCTTACGACCCCCCTATGAGCACACCTGTCTTCTATATGTCCACGGTTGAATCGAAGAACTGACTCATCAGTCAGTGCATATTTCCAAACCGCAGCAGAGTTCCGATGATATCCGCATCCGCAACGGCAAGTTCCATCAGGGTGACGGAATCGTCTTTTGTGTGCTCTGTGTCGTGGCCGGGGGATTTGTGGCCCCCCTGCTGGCAGGCACAGTCTAAGCTGGCGGGTTCTTGCAGCACGGTGATTATTGAATCTCGGTTGGGAAAGGCTGCTGAAGGGAATACCAGATGTGGCGATTGCCCGTTGACAAGCAGAGAGATGATGGATTGTTATTTTTGGTGCCGGGGAAGCCTGTCTATCTTCTGTACTCTCTCAAGATGAACTTTTAATTGTTTGACAAGACTTTCAAAACCGGACGATACTGCGATCTGATACGCTTCTTCAAGTAGAGGGAAAGCGGCCGCAGGATCCTGCCTTTCATACATAAATATACCAGCTTGGTTTGCAAGTGATATTACAATCCCTTTTTTGTTCCCGAGATCACGGCAGATCTGTTCCTTCTCTTTATGGAGTTCCATGGCGCGGTCGAGTTCGCCCCGGTCCCGGTGAATGAGTGCCTGGTTACCAAGAGATCTCTGCAAACCGTCATTGTTCCCCAGATCACGGCAGATCCGTTCTTGTTCCATAAGGAGTTCCATGGCGCGGTCGAGTTCGCCCCGGTCCCGGTGAATGAGTGCCTGGTTACCAAGAGATCTCTGCAGCCACTCTTTGTCCCCGTTTTCTTGGCTGATCCATTCCTTATCTCCGTGGTGTTCCATGACACGGTCGTCACCCCCTTCCCTTACAACGCGGGTTTCTTCTTCTCCACCGGCAACGGAGGAAATTCCCGGCCCTGTCGCGGATGGCCCTTCCGCGGACATATCGCTTTTTGCATCAGCAACGGTAGCCGGTACTGCAGCCGGCAGGCCGCGGATATTAAGATCTTGCACCTCATCAGAGAGATCCTTGACGCTCCGGACCTCCTCAACCGGTATCTTCTCCGGTTCAGCATATGGCAGGACTAACAGCTCGTTGTGAAGCAAAGACTTACCCTCATGTATACTCTCATTTACGGCAACTGGCTGTAAGCCGGAATCGACGCCCGCCGGCAGATCTGGTTCCTTGACAACAATCGCATGTTTTTCGACCGGTATTTCTTCAGCGATCGTGGTAGTGGCTACTGGTTTTTTCCGGAGGAACTCCTCCCGGATTTCCATGAGTTCCTCCTCAGTTGCACGCCACTTCTCATTCTCTGCCTCGAGCTTCGCCATTGCCTGACCGAGTTCGCCAGAGAGTTCCTGTACTTCTGCTTCCTTCATTGCACGTTCTCTCTCCGCGGTACTCATCATCGATTCAAGCGATTTTTGGCTGGCGTGCATTGTCTTGATCTCATCCTTTAGTTTCTGTATCTTTGTCAGCCATCTGGTCTTCTCATGCGCCTTCTTTTTGGTGACAGTACGCAGTTTCTGCTCAGTCTTCTCCTTTGCCTGCATCACTTGGCTCAGCCCCTCTTCTGCACTGCAACGGAGGCGTTGCTCGTTCCCGAGTTCTTCCTTGAGCTGATCACGTTCGTGTGAGATTGATTGAGCTAAGTTCTCTGACTGTGCCCGGCCAAGCACCGCGGCGGCCAGTTCCTTTTCAAGGTTCTCCCAGGTACCCTTTGCGGTCTCCAGTTCCCGGACAGCAATGACCAGCTCTGCCTCTTTGGTATCCATTTCCTTCCGGAGCTCAGCGTATGCCAAATGAAGTGTCCGCAATTCCTCGTCCCTGGCATTCACGGTCTCTTTTAAAGTCTTTTCCGCGCAGAGGCGCTGGTGTTTTTCTTCTTCTACTGCGGTTTCTGCCTCTTTCAGAAGTGATGTTATCTTCTGTCGCTCCGTGTCAAAAGATTCGATGAATGCATCGAATTTCTGCTGCAGGGAATCGCAATATCCTTGTATGTTCTCGTTTTCCGCAACAAGTGCTGTCTCCCTTTTCAGCATCTCCTGTCGGAACACATCGAGCTGGTGCTCGACATCAATCCGCCGTGTATGTTCGGCAGTCAGTTCATCAGCAAGCCGCAAATTTTCCTTGGTGTCGTAAAGCGAGATACCGATGCCTTCCAAAACCAGTTCATCAGCGTGCCGCAGGTTTTCCTGTTCGGCACTCGCTGTCCGGAGCTTCTCGGCAGCAAGGGCACTCTTGAGCTGTTCCAGATCTATGGTATGATCGCTCAGCGCCTTGCTTGTCTGCTCATAATCCCGGATAAGTTCGTCACACCGGATTTCAAGAGAGGTACGGTGCTCGATCTCTCCATTCAGCTGGTGCCTGACGCTCTCAAGTTCCGCACGCGAATTTTCGAGATCCCGGTTCAGTGTCTCTGCGCGATGTCGAACAGCGGCGAGTTCACCCCGGTCCCGGTGAATAAGCGCCTGGTTACCCAGAGACCTCTGCAACCCGTCTTTGTTCCCGAGTTCCCGGCAGATCCGTTCCTCCTCTTTGTGGAGTTCCACTGCAAGGTCGAGTTCACCCCGGTCCCGGTGAATAAGCGCCTGGTTACCCAGAGACCTCTGCAGCCCGTCTTTGTTCCCGAGTTCCCGGCAGATCCGTTCTTTCTCTTTGAGAAGTTCCAAGGCGCAATCGAGTTCGCCCCGGTTCTGGTAAATGAGCGCCTGGTTACCCAGAGACCTCTGCAGCCCGTCTTTGTTCCCGAGTTCCCGGCAGATCCGTTCTTTCTCTTTGAGAAGTTCCAAGGCGCAATCGAGTTCGATTGTGCTGTCACCGAGTTCCCGGCCATCCGGCATACATTGGTGTATAGGGTGCAGGAAAATGAAAGTTGTGGAAGGGCAATCGATCAGAATACAGCGGAAAAAACGGTATCTGTCGTACAGATGGAAAGGCGGGAACAGGTCTCAGATCACCAGAAAAAGACAAGGCTAAATACTGGTGATGCACAATTTCCCTTTCGATTTATCCCGAAGATGTTCCCGTGCATATTAGAAAGCCAACACGTCCTTTTTGGACTTCAACCTCAACAATAAACGCCTCGGCCGGGACTTGAACCCGGGTCAAAAGCTCCGGAGGCTTCTAGGATGTCCACTACCCTACCGAGGCGCGAGTTAAACAATGTTCATTGTGCTTACATTTTTAAGGTTAAACGTTGATGGATATTCATGGCACGAACATCCACCAAGAACGGCAAGCCGTTCCATATAAACAGCGTCCTTTACGCTGATAAACTTTTGTCGAAGTGGGAGAATAACGGAGTTGTCAGCAAAGACGACGCCACTCTGATTCGGGCTTATGTGAAGGAGCGGACAGCTCAAAGATCCCTTTCACCAGGACGGCAGAACAAGATCACCCTCATCCTGTTATCATGGCGACGGTTTATCCCTGAGTACCGGAACCTCACGATGGATCAGGTGTATGGCGGCCTCAATCAGTTATCGACCGGGAACGCAAAGGATGAGCAGCTCGAACTTTCCAAGAATTATATCTATGACCATATCACGATTTTAAAACCGTATCTTATCTGGCTGATTGACGAGGGCCATAATACCAACCTCACCGAGAAAAAGATCCAGCAGATCAAGCGTCCTCAAGCTGTCGTGATGACAAAAACGGTATCCGATCTCCTGACTGAGCCGGAGGTCCGGCAGATACTCGCAGTATGCAAGACAAGCAGGGATCGGGCTCTTATCAGTGTGCTATATGAGGGCGGGCTCCGTATTGGAGAAGTAGGGCAGCTCAGGTGGGAGAAGATTACCTTCGATGAGCATGGCCTTATTATCAATCTTGACTTTAAAACCGGCAAGCCCCGGTTTATCCGGTGCGTATTTGCTACCCCCTATTTGAGGGAGTGGCAGCAGGACAGCCGGGTATTTGACAATCCCTATGTGTTCATCTCAAACCGGAACGAACCACCCACCTATGAAATGTTATACCGGCAGATCCGGCGACTCGCGCGGCGGGCCGGGATTAAAAAGCACGTTCATCCTCATATCTTCCGTCATTCCCGCATTACCCACCTATTACAACAGGGAATGAATGAATCAGCCGTTAAAATGATGATGTGGGGCTCTATCAATAGCGATATGTTTCAATCATACGCACATCTCACCGGCGCGGATGTTGATAAGGCCGTACTTGAATTACATGGTATCATGCAGAAGAAACCAAAGGAAAAGGATCACTCCCTTGAGGCCCGCGAATGCCCCCGGTGCCATGCTATAGCAGGCCCAACGCAGAAGTTTTGTGGTAATTGTGCAGAACCATTAACCGAAGCGGCAAAGACGGAGAGATCGGCAGTGATGGCAGAGGTTGAAACCCAAGAATATACACCGGAAGACATCCAAAAAGCCATATCAATTTTAAAAACCATGCAGAAGGCAAAAGCGTAATAAGATATAATCAAAACATTTTTCAATATCTAGCAGTAATATTCTGATTAATCAGACTTGGGCGACTAGATATGCCGAGACCGATCCTCATGGGATTATATGGCCCCGCAGCGGTTAACAGAGAGAGCAAGTATCTGTTCGAACCGTTCCCCAAATCCCATGAGAAAAAGCGGGGATTGGGGTTGAACGCATTAGTGCACAATTTACCATAACGTGATCCCAGAAGGATCAGGACCGTATCCCTTGTCTGAAGGGATTCGGCAGACATGGCTAACATGCAATCTAACATTCTTGTGCACAACCAAGGGTGGAACTCTCCTTAAAACGCGTTGATTTCAGGCTTGCGGGAATCAACGATATGTCACTAAAAAACTATCACCATCACTGCATACGTTGTGGGTATAAATGGGAATCGACAAACGAACACCCGAAATCCTGCCCGACATGTAAATCCTATCGCTGGGATAGCTCTCCTATTCGGCACTCTTCTGTAAAGCGGGAGGCGTCTGCATGACGCAGGAGCCTATCCGGACCGACCATGAGACCCTCAAGAGCTTACCTCTCTGGTATAGAGCACTTGCAGAGGTGCTAAAGGAGAAAGGCAGGCTTGTCGTAACCGATGACACCCAAGAACCGGTCCGGGAGTAATCGGCATGAAAAGAGAGAAAATAACCGATACCCCTTATGAAGCGGGATCGCTAAAAAGTTTCGCTCACGGGCCGGACAAGATCCGCGAAATCAAGGAGATCGGGATCGCGGCAATAGGTCAAGCCGATCTTATCGCTCATCTTCAAGGCAAGAGGCTCTATGCGTCAAGAGCGATTCGAGCTTTCTGTTATGATTGCATGGGCTACTATGCAGATGGGAAAGCTGATTGCCGGCAATCGGATTGCCCTCTTTATTTTTTTATGCCATATGCACAGAAAAGGAGCACTCCAGCAGATCGATTAGGCGCGATGCCAGCAAAAAAAGGACAAGCCCCTGTGTGTTTGGATGTTTGAAGAAGGAGGGACTATGGCAGAAGCTGAACAAACCCAGTTAAACCGGCAAGAGATTGATTATCACAAGATCGCTTTATTGCTTATCGACCGGGGGGATTTAGTTTCATGGAATGGTGATATTTTCGTATATACCGATGGTAAATATTTAGCAGATCATGGATGGGTGAATTATCAGATCCAAAAGATCCTCCTCAATCGCGTGATCAAACCAACCGATAGAATCACCGGGCACACGCGCGAAATTAGGCATTATATTGTTAATCATAATCCGGCTCCTGATTATCCTTTCAATCAGGAAATTGATTTAATCCCGGTTCGAAATGGAGTTGTTAAAATTGATTCTATAAACCGGAGAATAACGCTTGAAGAACACGATCCACGGTACAGATTTACCTATCAATTACCAGTTACTTTCAATCCCAATGCGCCTTGCAAGCCCGTTATTGATATTCTCAGGCAATGGGTAAATCGTGAAGATGTGGTTTTGCTTCTCCAGTATCCGGCGCAGTGTATTCTTCAGATGCAGGGGAAAACTTATAAAAAAGCGTACATCTTCGAGGGAGAGAGGGATGCAGGGAAAACCACATACTACCAATTAATCCGGCGGTTCTTTGGGAAGGAAAATATTTCCGATGTGGGATTGAGGGATCTTTGTGAAGGGAGATTTTCTCTCGCTCCTTTGGAAAATAAGATTACCAATTTTCATGATGAATTGGCCGATATAAATTTAAGGCACGTTGAAAAATTTAAGAAACTCACCGGTGATAATTGGCATCAGATAGAGAGGAAAAACAAAGAGCATTATAATGCGTTTCTTTCGGCGGTACATGCTTTCTCCTGTAACGTGCCGCCAAAAGTGCCCAATATTACCGATGATGCTTTCTGGAGAAGATTTGAGTATATCATCTTCCCTAACAGATTCGAGATTGATCCTGATTTCGTAAACAGGACTTTCACCGATGATTTCTTGTCGGGATTCCTTAATTTCCTCTGTAAGATCATTTTGAGGATCAAACGAACCGGCAAATTGTTGAGGGATTCTGATCCGGAAATCATAAAGGATCTGTGGATTAATGCGAGTGATTCAATCGCAGCATTCACCAATGAGCATATCGCTAAGGAGCCCGCAGGCCGGATCATGAAGGATGAGTTTTACCTGGCATATTCCGATTACTGCCGGGCTAATGGGTACAAACCACAGGTAAAGGGCCGGGTAACCTCTCTCCTCTCACAGATGGGCACACATGCAGTAAGACCGAGAGCAGGCGGATTACGGTTAATGGTTTATGAGGGTATCAGATGGAAGGATAGATCACCGTACCGTCTCTCATCATGGAATGGAGATTCACAGCAAAAGGAATTGACTGGTCACACTGGTCAGGGTATTTCTTAACTCTTTACACGCATGCGCACACGCGCACGCACACGCGTACGTGTGAAGAGTTTTATTTTACCCTGACCACCCTGACCAAATCACATGAGGTAACAAACATGGGCAGGATTTATCGCAAATATTCCAAGAGTAAAGCGGTGAGCATTCGTTTATTCCAAAGTGATCTTGACTATGCACGAGAGAGAGGATTCTCTTTATCTGGCATGGTCCGGTCCCTTGTCCACGCTCATGTATTGCAGCTGCAGGACCGCACATGCTGTAGTACAAACCGATCCCCATATAACCCTAATTTATTCTCTGCAACCAAGGAAAAAACGAAAAAAAAACCAACCCCGACCCCCCCGCCGCGCACCGTGACCCCTTTGGCGACCTGGGCCATCGAGATAGTGCGAGCCGCGAGGTCCTAGTCCATGCTAACATCGAATCCTTACAACCACATACCTGTAGTGCGAATCACCCCCCATATATACACTAAATTACTCTCTAGCAGGGAGAACGAACCAGAAAAAACGACCCGCCGCCCCGCCATCCCATCCCCGCGCATTCAGCGCCGTGGCCGCGACTAGACCATAAGAGATCCTGCGAGCATCGAGAACCACCCATTCAACCTATAACCCAGCAACAAGGAAGTACTGCCCCGACCGAATCAAATGATGAGTAGTTTGTTTGGTTACACGAGAGAATTTTTATTTTTTACACTGTTTTTTTAGGAATTTTCTTAAGCTTATTCTTAATCTTTCGAATTCTTTTTAGTTCTGATTTATCATCTACAAATGTAGGATAGATTTTTTCTTCATACCATTTAAAGAATTGAAGAGTATTCTCAAATTTAGATTCGACACCTTTGGGAATAGAATATTTAGATAATTGATGTGAAACCATTGCATATCCCGGTAAATACTCTTTTTCGATTGTTTCTAGAAAGTATTGTGGCCAAGATACAACCATCATATCTTTAATCCCTTCATGTAGTGGAACCGGGTATTTTACACACCAATTTTCAGGGTTATTAGATGTGTTTATAAGATCAGAATTTTCAAAATATTGGGCCATACGAAGTCTACAGTTTGGAGTCAAAATTACCCCAAACCAATCCGCTTGCTCAGACCACAAACTTGCATCTGCAATGGCAGGACCTAGAATTGTATTATCACCATCTACTAAATATTCACCAAGTGAAACTGATCCACGTAATAATATCCCATGACGTAATCCTTTAACTATTGCATGTTGGAGCCACTGAAAAATACCCGGGGCAACAAAAGTAGTTACATGTTCATTTTCAGTTGACCAACAGATTATTATTGTATCTCCAAATGTACAAACTGTCGTTTTTGGGAAGTTAATCTGATCTTTAGGAGGAACAACATCCGGCATATGATTTTTTATATATGAAGTAAGGGATTCATTCTCTTCCTCTAATTCATTTAATAGTAGATTTTTTTTTAAAATAAATTTTGACGCTTCGTTAACAGTATAATTTGAAACACCCAATGCATCCAAAATAGCAACAAATCCAAAACGCTTTTCCATGCCACTACACTATCCCATTTTTCGATAGGTATTCACTATAAAATTGGACAACATTAAAATTGTCTATTCTAATTACTACAAAAATCATAGTCTATACTCTTTGATAAAATTTAGAGAATTGAACCATCGGTGTAGGAGTACTGCTATGGAGCATTGATTATTGAAATTTGAGTGGTTTTGCGCGCGGTGATTTATTTGGACAAGATTTGAACTTGAAAGTGAAGCGCCCCAGCCGGACTATGATCAATCCCGTTGCATCTGTCCACAGTCCGGACACATCCATGCAACCGGTATGAACCGACCATTCACCCTTTTGTATAATCGCTGCATCTTATGTGCGCGATCCTTATGCTGGCAAGCTCTATATGTTTGATGTCCATGAAGATGTATACAACTTTCTTGAATAAAAAAAGAATCAGAGCGATATTCTTTGAGTTTTCAGAGAGTGAAAAAGAGCAATTAGAACATTATATGCAAACTACCCTACCGATTCCGCAAATTCCATACCCCCTACACATATAAAGGGTACTACACATTGCAATAACTCATCAAAAAGTTCATAGAAATATCGAATGAACGGAGTTTCTCCGCAAAGCCAAATTAATATATATTAACAAAATTTACTACTCCTTAATTTTATTGTGCTATTTCTCTTAGAGGAGATAAAACAATGAGCGAAGCGAATCCCACAATAGACAGAATTGAAGATCAGATCAAGTGGTATAGCCAGAAAAGTCGGTCAAACCAATACTGGTTCAAGCATTTGAAAGTTATCGAAATAATATGTGCTGCACTTATTCCATTATCGGCAGCCTATAACCTTTCTTCTTATATCACGGGCGGACTTGGAGCTGTTATTGTAATATTTGAAGGGATACAAGGGCTGTACCAGTTCCAGCAAAATTGGATGACGTACCGATCAACCGCAGAAGCGCTGAAACACGAAAAATATCTCTGGCTTGCGAAGGCAGGTCCTTACTCAAACGTTAAAAATCTTGATCCCTTGCTTGCCGAACGTGTGGAATCGCTCATATCACGAGAGAATGCCAAGTGGGTAGTAGGTCGGGAACAGGTCGAAAAAACCAAACAACCGGGAGATACCTGATTTGGGTGAGCTTTCGTTCATGCCAAAAGATGCATTTATCAGTTATGAACATAACGACAAGCGGATGGCAAACGCGATCTGTGATGCACTCGAATCGAAGGGAATTCAGTGCTGGATAGCTCCAAGAGATATTCTCCCCGGAATGGACTATGCCGAAGCCTTGATCCAGGCCATTGATGAAATCAAAATCATGGTTTTAGTTTTTTCTTCCAATACAAACGATTCATCCCATGTCCGTAGAGAGGTCAATAGAGCCTTTTCAAAAGAGAATACCATCATTCCGTTTTTTATCGATGACTCAAAACCTTCAGGTGCGATGGAATATTATCTCAACGGACCTCAATGGATTGTTGCCTCGGAACCTCCGCTCGAGAAACATTTGGATCGTCTGACCGATACTATCAATAAATATCTTTCGAAAAAATCCAAAGCAAGTGCTCCGACTTCAGTCTCTCCGGTACTATCCATCCCATCAATACCCGAAATCAAACCGGAACCGAATGCTCCACCCTCAGTCTCTCCATTACCATCCACTCCACCAACTCCCGAAATCAAACTGGAACCGAGTACTTCGCCCTCAGTGTCCTCTTCACCATATCGCCTACCATACAGCGCCCCAACACCTGCGAAAAAACAAGAAGAGAAGGTTCCATCACCTACACCCCCATCTCAACCCACTCCCGAGCCATTTGTAGCTCCTCCTGCAATAATGCCGACCCCTCCAAGATCTGGTCCGAAAACGATTTTGGCAGTGATTATCGTTGCATTTGTTCTTATATGTATGGCCGTTGCATTATTTGGGGGACAAAACCCCCAAAACCCAATAGTACCCACCCCCACGATCACCCCCGCACCGACCCCTTCGGAAAGGGCTGAGATTATACAGACTACCACGCCCACTCCCACGTATATTCCTACGATCACTCCCGCGTATACCGTCACGTATACTCCCACGATTCCGGTGAGTGGATTCTCAACTTACGATAATCCGGCACTTGGGTTCAGTGTACTATACCCCAGCACGTGGACGATTTACAATCAACCCACTAGCGCTGACTCTCAACATATTGCTTTTGAGTCCCGCGATGGAAATACCGGCATGCTTGTAGACGCAAATGGTTATCAAGGAACCCCCCCTTCCCTTGATTATCTAACTAATAGCACAATTGAATCAACTGCCGCAACTTTTAATCCATGCACTTTACTAGAGACTAAGAGGACTACGTTTGCTGGATACCCAGCGCAATATTTTAGATATATATTAGGAGGGTTTTCTTCTGGACCAAGAGAATATGATGAATATGAGTTAATAGTAGGACAAACATGGTATCATACTGCATTTTGGATGCTAACAAATCCCAATAGTGATACGTTAAGTATTGAACAACAGATGTTCAACTCATTTGAATTTATTACCTAAACTAATAGATATGTGAATAAAACTTGAAAGCAAAACAAGAAACCAACTTGATCAAATCGCTTTTTTAAAAGATTCTGAAGCAATTCTCCGACAAATTTTCTTTTGACACGATAGTGGGTCACAATTTCTGAAAAATTTGGAGCATATGGACATAATTACTAGAGTCCTATACATTGTGATAACTCCTTATAAAAGTTCATAGGACCATCGAATTAACGGCGGTTTCCCATTGAGCCAAATTAATATATATTAACAAAATTTACTAATCCTTTATCTTATCACATTATTTCGCTGGGGATCATTTGTAGATGCCAAAAGATGTATTCATCAGTTATGAACATAACGACAAGAAGATAGCAGACGCGATCTGTTCAGCACTCGAATCGAAGGGAATTCAGTGCTGGATAGCTCCAAGAGACATTCTCCCTGGAATGGACTATGCCGAAGTCTTGCCCCAGGTCCTTAATGAAATCAAAATCATGATTTTAGTCTTTTCTTCCAAGGCAAACGATTCACCCCATGTCCGCAGAGAAGTCGGGAGAGCCGTTGACAACAAGATTACCATTATTCCATTTCGTATCGATGATGTAAAACCTTCAGCTGCGATGGAATATCTCATCAGCGCACCTCAATGGCTTGATGCATCAGAACCTCCACTCGAGAAACATTTAGATCTTCTGACTTCTACCATTAATTCCTATCTTTCGAAAAAACCAGAAGCGAGTCCTCCGCCCTCATTGTCACCCTCACCATCTCTCCCGCAATCTACCCCACCATCTCCCCTGTCATCTATCCCACCAATTAAGCAAAAACCGGTGGCTCAACCCGCCAAGAGTCGAAAAAAATGGATCGCCATAGGTGGTGCAGTAATTTTAGTTATTATTCTCTTTGCCATTTTCTCAACTTCCCACCCTGCACCAACGGCGAGAACCCAGAACATTCTCTTTAGCGAAAATTTCACGGATCCCAGCGCTGAATGGGAATCCATATCTCATGATGCTTACGGGGAGGGGGCCTCTTATCAGAATGGGACGCTATACATCAAGGCTACCAATCCACCGGGAACTATCTGGTGTCATACATTGCAGCAGTCCTTCAGTGATTTCATCCTGGATGTGAATATCACACATATCGATGGGACTCTCAATGACTTGGAGGGGGCGAACGTCCGGATACAGAACTTTAACAACGGATACTATGTGGCGATCAGCCCAAACGGTTATTATAGAATTTGGGAATATGACGGGAGCAACGTGAAAGACCTAATAAGCCCAACGAAATCCAGCTATATCAATACAGGGGTATCTGCAACGAATCATCTTACAGTCCGGTGTAAAGGGAATATGATATCCTTCGGAGTGAATGGAGATACCCTCGACACTATCACCGACAACACATATCAGGCCGGGACCATAGGACTTACAGCCGCTGCCCTTGATGCGAATTCATACACTGTGGTGGCATATGATAACCTCGTGATTCGGGCGTATTGAAGGCGTGTTTCGGAAGGTCAACCTATTTTTCCTTTCAAATTGCCCATTCAAGAGTATAACTGCCATTCCGTATTGATTGAGAAACAGGGACTGCGAGAGATGGAAAATCAGGATAGGATGAAAAGTAAAGGAACCCGCCACACATGATAACGACGAAACTGAAAAAGGATTTAGTAAAATTTACCCCAGAAAAAATATATTGATTTGATTAATCCAACAGCATCACCCACACGCCGGGCAAACCGGCATGAGATCATGCTACATGCCACCCTTTGTGATTCGTTATGCGTACCATTGTGTTATTTTACTATCCCTCACGATTTGCCCACAGTCCGGGCACAACCAGCCTGCAGGTACGAACCTACCATTGTCCCTTTTATAGAGGCGTTGCATCAGAACTCCGCATTTGGGATGCGGGCATCTAGGAATTAAAATCTTCATTGTTTAATGTATACATTAATTTGGTAAAAACCTTTGTAAAACAGAGATTTTTCATGAACTATTTAAATAAAACAGAGCATTAAGAACATTAAATCCAAACTACCCTACCGAGGCACGTTTACGTTACTTATTCTTGCACACATCCATATAAAGGCAAAGGATGGGTTGGCCCTATTGTTTTTTGACCTTGTAGAGGTGCCAGATCCTGCAGGCGCCCTCATGGCTGACCATGCAAGGCCCGACAGGGGTGCGGGGTGAACAGACCTTCCCGAAGAGCCGGCAATCAGTTGGCTGCGCAATACCACGCAGAACCTTGTCGCAGATGCAGGCGGAATGTTTGCTTACTTTTTTGTACAAAAGACCAAACTTCTTCTGTGCATCGTATTGCCCGAACTCTTTTTTGAGCCGAAGGCCGGAGCCGGGGATGACCGGAAAACCGCGCCACTCCACATCGTAGGGCTCGAACACGTCATACATGATCTTCTGTGCCTTGGTATTGCCTTCGCACAGGACAGCCCGGGGATATGCGTTGTCGACCCGGTGGACCCCCTCGCGGATCTGCTCAACCAGCATGAGTAGCCCAAGGAGGATGTCATCCGCCTCGAATCCTGCGACAACCTGAGGGACGGGAAACTGCTCGTACTCACGGTAACCCATGACCGTGCAGACATGGCCAGGAAGCATAAAGCCGTCCAGTTTTGCCTCGCCCTGCTCCAGCAGCCACTTCATCGCCGGCGGTACAACCCGGTGGCAGGATAGGATGGAGAAGTTCTCCGGGGGTTGTGTGAGGATGGCTGCGGCGACGGTGGGTGCGGTCGTCTCGAAACCGACAGATATGAATACTACGTCCCGGTCAGTCTTCTCTGCGATCTCGACAGCCTTATGAACCCCCTGTACCACCCGGACGTGCCCGCCACACGACTCCAAGGAACCCCCGGAACCGGGCACGCGGATCAGGTCGCCGTATGTGGCAACGATACAGCCCCGCGCAGCCAATTCGAGCGCCGCATCAATCTCTCCCTGCGGCGTGATGCAGACCGGGCACCCTGGTCCCATCACGATCTTCAGCCGGTCCGGCAGCACGCTGCGCAGGCCCGTGCGGGCGATTGCCGCCTCGTGAGTGCCGCAGATATGCATGAACGTCAGGTCACGGTCCACCAGCGTGCGGAGCTTGTCGGCGATCTCCTTTCCCGCTGTCATAAAAATCTCAAAAGTATTTTCCGCGTAACGACATAAGTGTACGTATATGGTTACCGAGATACCCGACATTAACTACATCTATGCGATTCTCACTGTTCTCTCCGGTGTATTACTTGCGTTGATCGCACGGGCTGTGGTGCGCTGGCTCAAAGCAAAGGCCGATATCACGGAGACCAAGTGGGACGATATCATCATCGCGGCGATAGGAACCCCCGTCCAGGTTACCCTAGCCGCGATCGCGGTGCATATCGCTCTCACCAGATTTGGGATCGTTCCCGCTCAGTATGTATGGCTCCTCGACCCACGGGTCGTCACCTCTTTCTATATCATCATGGGCTCGTGGATCCTCTCGACCTTCCTCCATGACATTATCTCGGTCTATGGGGAGGAACTGGCACGGATGACGGAGACCGACATGGATGACCGCTTGATTGAGCTCCTCGAGCGCATCGTGAAGTATATCGTGTGGTTCGCCGGCCTTATGCTCATTCTCTCGGTATTTGAGATCAATATCACCCCGTTCCTTGCCGGCGCCGGTATCGCCGGTCTCGCCATTGCGTTGGCTGCACAGGATATCCTCTCCAACTTTTTCGGGGGGGCGATCATCACGGTGGACAAACCGTTCAAGATCGGAGACCGGATCAAGGTGGAGAATTTTTACGGCGATGTGGTCGAGATAGGCCCCCGGAGCACCCGGCTCAAGACGGTTGAGAACCAGATCGTAACGATCCCCAACAACAAGATCACCACAGCGATCATCGTGAACTATTCCCAACCCAACCCCATGGTAAAGATGACAATCCCAGTGTCAGTCGCGTACGGGACCGATGTTGAGAATGTGAAAAGAATCCTGCTGGAGATCGCCGATGATGCGATAAAAAATACCGGGTACCTGCTTGCCGAACCGAAACCCCGGGCCTTCTTTACGGAGTTCGGGGCATCAGATCTGAAATTTATCCTCTATGTCTGGGCAAGGGCGTTTAACGTTCCGGATGAGGTAAAAGACAGCATTAACGGCAGGATTGCGGCACGGTTCAGTGCAGATGGAATCGAGATCCCCTTCCAGCAGATCGACATCCGCATGCGCACGTAAGTCCAACCTCATCTTTTCTGGCGATGTTCCAGTCCAGGCCGATGTCATCCAAAAATGTATAATAAGTATAGAACCATCATTTTTTTTATCCGGAGACCTTCAGGATGCTTTGCTTTTTGCTCACTCATGTTGGTTCCTAAAGCGATAATCCCTCGTTCCTTCACTGGATCATCAAGCCAGGATCTTCCGGATTGACACATTTCCGGTCTAAAAACAACGGATACCTGCCAAAAGGGATGATCAGTATGAGACAGGCACATTTTTTTGAGAGAATATCCTACCCGAATCTTTATTCTCCTTATCTGTGCAATTCCAATACGTGTATGGCATATCGACCTTCTGCTGCCATGACGAGCCCCTCCCGTCCACCCTTGAAAAGCTGGCACCATTGACGGACTTCATCGAGGTGATGGATGAAGGTCTCCATTACCTTTCAGACGCAGAACTGATCCAGAGTTACTCCTGCCGCTTCTCCATTCACGCGCCGTGCCGGGGTACTAATATCGCGAGCCTCCTCGAACCGATCCGGCGTGCCAGTGTTGAGGTGATGGTCCAGTGTTTTTCCTGCGCGGCCGAAGTCGGGGCCCCGGTCGTCGTCCATCCCGGATATTTTGCATGGGCGGAGGAGCGATTAAAGGCCGAAGAGCAGCTCCGGCGCTCCCTCGCAGAACTCTCCAGCACTGCCGATGAATTTTCCATCAAATATTATATCGAGAACATGGGCAACTGGGATTACTTTTTGATCAGGAGACCGGAGGAACTATCTCTGATCGGCGGGACCGGCTTTGCACTGGACGTCGGCCACGCACACCAGAACAACTGCCTGCCGGCATTCCTTGTTCACACCGCGGAGCATTATCACCTGCATGACAATGACGGGAGTGAGGATGCCCATCTCGCCATTGGAAAGGGATCAATCGACTTCCCACCTGTGCTCCGTGCGATCCGGGAGCACGGCGGGATGCCGGTCATCGAGGTCGCGACGCTGGATGGCGTAATGGAGAGTCTCGAGAGGCTAAAGCATCTCTGAACTCAGGCACCATGATACCTGTTCCGGTCAAATTGGAGGCGTATTTCAGGTCAGGCAGACCAAAACCGGTGATAAACGGTTATTTCCACAATATTTTATAGGAATAACTTACAATGTATCTAGGCAATCTGCCTTAGTGGCTCAGTTGGCAGAGCGCGTCCTTGGTAAGGACACTATTTAAGAGATCTCAGCCCATCATAGTAAAGAAAAAAAGTGCCTATGTGACACAGCCCGGCAGTGTGCTTCCTTGGTAAGGAAGAAGTCCCGAGTTCAAATCTCGGCATAGGCTTGAATTAAAAAGTTCCAATATTTTGGGTTATTTTGTCAAAATATCTGTAATCTTTTTTGATTCTTTTTAATACAGCAATCACATACGCATTTGCACTGCAATACCAAATAATAGAGTATCCTGCGGCTGGTCCAAATACGGATCCCCCGATTTTCTGATTTTCCGCAGGAGGAAGAATAAGGGAGATGTAACTGTCAGCAGTAAAAGAGTGGGTCTGGGATTACTTCTCAGCAAGAATGACAGCAACGCCCCCGATCTTGTCGGCAAAAACGTTATACAGGAATGCCATGATGGCGCCGCAGATAAATCCCATAATGGCAAATATAATGGGAAACAGAATGATGCTGACAAGGCCCAGCGCCTCAAGGCCGAACAACCCGTGCCTCAGGCCAACGGCAGTACCCAGGATTGCAAGAATTATGCCGTAAATCAGGCCGATTACAATACCGAACAGGGCATGTATTTTCGCCCACGATATAATATCAATACTCTTGATGACGGTCATCCTCGTACACCTACCAGTCTGTGGGAAGGACAGGGTAAAAAGGCTTTTGAAGTGTTTTTTGGCGTCCACCCGGATCTTTGGCGATGCCCGCGATCTGCGGGCACGGCAATCCTGCGCAGGTTTCCGGACAGGATGCCTGGGCAGGCATGATCTTATTTTGCCGGTTTACTGGGAGAAGGAAGTGTTTTCGTCCGGCACCAGTCTTCTCGGTTCAAAATAAATGATAGTATAAAAACAGTTTTCATATGTACAGATGTACATATATATCAGAAAGGGTATAAGGCTCATTTTCGTAACCTTTATACCTGAACAGTCTGTCAATGACAAGCCAATTGCCTTTCCACAGTAATACGGAGAGAGTACGGAGAGAGAACAATCCATGAGCAGGAGTGATGCTGAGGCATTATTGCGACAGGGCATTGAATTGTATGACCTTGGCCGGTTTCAGGAGGCCGTTGTCATGTTTGACCGGGCGCTCGCTCTTTTTCCCCAGATGCCCCGAGCCTATTATTTCAAAGGTATTGCCCTGTACGATCTCGGCAAATTCACGGACGCCATTGAAGCCTACGATCATGCACTGGCAATTGATCCGGGCGATCCCAACGCATGGTACAATAAGGCCGCAACCCTCGCCCATCTGGGACGGAACGAGGAGGCACTCGAGGCCTGCGATCGCCTCATCGCGGTGAAATACGATAACGCAGAAGCCTGGATCCTCAAGGGCATCGCACTCTACGAGATAGGGCAGTGCAATGAGGCTATCACGGCTTACGATCACGCACTCACCATCGATCCGCGCTACTCAAAGGTGTACTATAACAAGGGAATCGCCCTTGCCGATCTCGGGAGGCACGACGAGGCTATTAACGCGTACGAAAAAGCGATCGAGATTGTTCCCACGTATTCAAAGGCATTCTACAATATGGGGATCTCACTTTACGATATCGGAAGGTATGACGATGCCCTCCACGCATTCGACCGTGCTTTTGAGATCGATCATGGGGATATCTGGGTCTGGTATTACCGGAGCTTCATTCTTGCCCGGCAGGAAAGGTATGCCGAGGCGGCTAATTCCGCGGAAAACTTCCTTTCCGTTGAACCAAACCATGCAGATATCTGGGAGATAAAAGGTATAGCGGAGTACAAAACCGGAAAATTTGAGGCAGCAGTGGCCGCACTGGATCGGGCTCTCGCCATAAACCCGCTCGTAACGGATGGCTGGCTCTACAAGGGACTCTCCTTAACAGAACTCTCGCGTCTCGAGGAAGCGATTACTGCATTCAGCAAAGCTGCGGAAACGAGCCCGGCTAACGAGCAGGTCTACTACCTCCGCGGTCTTGTCTTCCAGCGCCTCAGCCGGTTTCGTGAGGCGGCCCTGGATTTCGAACGGGCGCTCTCTGTCGAACCGGAGAACGTGGATGCCGTGTACCGCCATGGTATTGCCTGCATTCATATGAGCCGGTATGAGGATGCACTCACCTCATTTAGAAGGGTCCTTGCCGGCAATGAAACCTATACAGGTGCGTGGTATTATGGGGGCCTTGCCCTTGCCCGGCTCGGGAGACAGCAGGAGGCGATCGAATACTTCGAGCATGTGCTCGCCCTCGATCCCGGCTGCGCATCCGCTGCATATCAGATCGGGCTCAGCTATGCCCATCTGGGGAGATTTTCCGAGGCAATTGATGCGTACGAGCGTGCGCTCCGCATCCGTCCGGACTACTCGGATGCACTATACCAGAAAGGATACGCTCTTTCAAAACTGGGGAAGAGCGATGATGCACTGCGTGAGTTTGAGAAGACTATCATCGATGATCCGAATAATGCTGCGGCGTACCACCAGCGGGGATGCCTTCTCTTAAAAATGGGAAAGTACGAGCAGGCTGTTGAATCGTTCACCAATACCCTTAAACTCAAGCCCGGGTTCGCTCAGGCGTATTATGACATGGGCATGGCGCTGTCTAAGGCCGGGCAGTACATACCAGCGATTGAGGCATTTGACAACGCGGCCAAGATCAACCCGAACTACGTGAATGCCCATTACAACAAGGGGCTTGCGCTGCTCAGTTTGGGGCGTCTCAATGACGCGTTGGTTGCATTTGATCAGACCGTTGGCATCGATCCGACATACCTCCCTGCACTCTATCAGAGAGGGGGCATTTTCCTGAAAGAGGGGCGGTATACCGAGGCTATTGCTGCATATGATATCGTGCTTGCTATCTCCCCGCAAAATGCAGGAGCCCTCAACGAGAAGGGGATCGCGCTCCAGCATCTCGGAAGATACGATGAGGCGGTCGCCGCGTTCGAAGAAGCACTAGACCAGAATCCCTCCCTTGTGGAGGCATGGCTCAGCAAGGGGCTTTCCCTTGCCAAGATCGGTATGATCGAAGAGGCTATTGCTGCTTTTGACAAGATAATCATCCTCGACCCCAAAAACACGGAAGCGGCTATCGACAAAGGCATTGCCCTGTATACAATAGGGAGGTATCAGGATGCAATCGCGGTTTTTTCCCATGCACTGGACGATGCGCCACGGAATGCACGGGGGTGGTGCTATATGGGGCTTGCCTTGGCCGAACTCACCCGTTTTGAGGAGGCAATCCAAGCGTATGACCGGGTGCTTGAACTCAACCGCCGCTGCACCCATGCATTCTTTGAAAAAGGCAACGCTCTTGCCCGGTTGGGTAAACAGTTGGAAGCTGTAATATCGTACGATCAGGCGCTCGAGATCGAACCCGATAATCCAAAGACCCTGTACCAGAAGGGCATTGCGCTTGCCCAGCGTGAACGGTATGACGAAGCGATCCAAGCATTCGAGAATGCGCTCGCCATCGAACCACAACATGCCATAGCCCTCTACTACCTCGGTATCGCTTACGCAGGGCGGGAGCGGTATGAAGATGCGATTCATGCGTTTGGGAGTTCCATCGATCTCGATCCTGCCAATGCCCTCTCCCACCACTACATGGGTATATCCCTTCTCCAGAGCGAACGATACGAAGAAGCGATCCAGGCGTTTTCGGATGCACTCGCTCTCAACGCGAACAATGCATCATCGCATTACTATCAGGGTATCGCTTATCTGCAGGCAAAGCGGTACGATGAAGCGGTTGCAGCGCTCGAACGGGCAGCCGGTATGGATGCATCGCTCTCAAATGCATACATGTATATGGGGATTGCACTCTCCCGTCTCTCCCGTCACGAAGATGCAATCCGGGCTCTGGACCGGAGCCTCGAATCCAACCCCTCTCTCGTCGAGGCTTTGGTTTGCCGCGGGAAGTCACTGACAGCGCTCAAGCGGTTTGACGAAGCGATAGACACGTTCGATCGGATTCTTGCCCTCAACCCGGACCTAGTCGCAATCTGGATGCAAAAAGGAGACGCACTCGATCGACTCTCACGTAAGCAGGACGCCCTAGCGGCATACACAAAGGTGCTTGAGATAAATCCCGGTCTCACAGATGGTTGGGTGAAAAAGGGACTGACGCTGCAGGATCTCGGAAAGCTGACGGATGCGATCCTTGCCTTCAGCCGGGCGCTGGATATCAATCCTGCTCTTGCCGATATCTGGATGCGGAAAGGAGATGCCCAGCACCAGCTCGGCAGAACTGAGGATGCGATAGCGGCTTATGAAAAATCGCTCCGCATCGACCCGGAGCAGGAAGAAGGCTGGATCCGGGATGGCAGAGCACTTTTTGAACTTGGGCGGTACCAAGAAGCGATCGACGCATTTGACAACGCGATCGCCCTGAATCAGCGGAGCATCGAGGCATTCCACTACAAGGGGCTTGCACTTGAAAAGATGAGCCGGATCGAAGAGGCGATCCACGTCTTTGAGGTAGTGCTCGAGATCGACCCGGCCAACAGCGATGCTCAGCTCCATAAAGGGCTCGCGCTGGCAAATCTCGGTGCTCCAAAAGAGGCGATTCGGTCGTTCGATACCGTTATTGGCCTCACACCGGAGTTTGCACCTGCCTGGTACAATAAAGGAAAGATGCTCGTTGACACGGGAAAGTACCAGGAGGCGATCGCCGCTTTTGATCGGGCGCTCGCAATCGAACCGGCATATACTGAAGTATATTACCAGAGAGGTTTTGCCCTCCAGAAGCTCGGACGGTATGCGGAGGCGATAGAGGCATTCAGTAAAAACCTTGAGAAGGACACCAGCAATGCACCGGCGTACTACTTCAAGGGTGTGGCGCTCTCAAAACTGGGAAAATTCACTGAGGCCCTTGAGGTATTCGACCGGGCGCTTGTCTACGATCCGGAAAATGCGCTGGTCTATTTCCAGAAGGGAAGGGCTTTTGCCGGTCTCGGACAACACCTAGAAGCGATAACCGCATTTGAAAAGACCCTTACGCTGAAACCGAAGTACATGGAGGCCCGGATGCGCAAGGGGATCGCGTTGTACAACCTTGGCCGGTTCCAAGATGCGATCATGGATTTTGACCGGACTCTCATGGAGAATCCCAATAACTTCCATGCGTACTACCAGAAGGGGCGGGCTCTTTTCGATCTTGGCAGTTACAATGAGGCAGTCGAAGCATACGATCGCGCACTGGAAATGGACTCCGGTTACCGGGACGCCTACCTGCACAAGGGCCTCACGTTGTACAAAATGGGGCGGTACGAAGAGGCGATGCTTGCTCTCGATCAGGCCATCGAAATTGACCCGCATCTCGACACTGCTTTCTTTTACCGAGGTCAGGCGTCCCTCAAACGGGAGAATTACGCGGAGGCCATAAAAGCATTTGACCAAGCGCTAGCACTTGTTCCCAATTACGTCCAGGCTCATTATCTTAAGGGTATCGCGCTGGCGGCACAAGGGATGTATCAAGATTCCATCGATTCGTTCGAGCGGGCGCTCGATTACGATCCAAACCATGCGGAGGCCGCGCTCAACAAGGCAATCTCCCTGCACAATCTGGGAAGGGACGACGAAGCTCTCGTAACAGCTGAGAAAGCAATCGAGATAAAGCCGGATTGTGCCGAAGCTTGGTATTCGAAGGGTCTTGCCCTCACCGGGCTTGAGCGGTTCACAGACGCAGTGGCGGCATTTCAGCGGGCACTCGCGCTGAACCGCAATCATGTGCAGGCGCATTTTAACCTTGGCCTTGCCTTCGTTCGTCTGGGACGGTTTCCCGAGTCTGTAGCATCGTTCGACCGGGTGCTCGAGCTCGTACCCAGTTACGCCCCGGCGTTTTACCAGAAGGGACTTGCTCTTGCAGAGATGGGGATGAACGAAGAGGCGGTTCTAGCGTTCAATATCGCTCTAGAGATCCTGCCTGACGACACGAATGCACTGTATGCAAAAGGGCTCGCCCTTTTCCAGTTAAAACGGTATGAGGACGCACTTCATACCTACGAGGCTGCACTTGCCCTACAGCCCAACATAGCCGATGTCCTGTACCATACCGGCATTACGCTCGTCGAACTGGGCCGCGATGCAGAGGCAGCTGCGATGTTTACGCGTACCCTTGAACTGGATACCGGCAATACCGATGCCTTGTACCAGAAAGGGCTTGTTCTTGTCAGGCTGGAAAAATTCAATGATGCGATTGAGACATTCGACCAGTGTCTCGGTCGCGGGCTCGAAAACTCCCGGATCCATTACGAGAAAGGTGTGGCGTATTTTGCCCTGAAACAGTTTGAAGAGGCGATACCTGCGTTCGACAGAGCGCTGGCCTGTGACCCGTCAAATGCCGATGCAGCAATCGACAGGGCAATCGCATTGCATGAACTGAAGAAGCCGGAAGCATCCCTTGCGTCAAGCGAGCAGGCAATCGGGATCCGGCCGGACTTTGCTGAGGCATGGTATTACAAGGGCGTGGGGCTCTCCGAGCTTGGACGTTCAGCAGAGGCAGTTCTGGCGTTTGCCCGGTCCCTAGAGCTCGATCGAGATAATGCCCACGCCTATTTTGACATGGGCATCGACCTCGCCCGGCTGGCCAGGTTCTCTGAGGCAGTCACGGCATTCGATCACGTACTGGAACGGGTGCCGGATTTCCCCCCGGCCTATTACCACAAGGGGCTTGCCCTTGCAGAGCTGGGCCGGAACAATGATGCGGTTGTTGCATTTGACCAGGCGCTGGAGATCATACCGGAAGACGTCTCTATTCTCTACGCGAAAGGCCTCTCTCTCGAACGGCTGAAGAAGTACCGGGAAGCAATCACTGCGTTCGAAGGGGCACGGGCGCTTGACCCCGGCTCATATGACACGGTATACCACACCGGCCTCTCGTTTGTCGAACTTCACCGTGACGAAGCAGCCATCGAAGAATTTACCCGGGCGATGGAGATCGATCCCGGCAGGATCGATGCCCTGTACCAGAAAGGGCTTGCCCTTGTCAGGCTGGAAAAATTCAACGACGCGATTGAGGCATTCGACCAGTGTCTCGGCCGCGGGCTCGAAAACTCCCGGATCCATTACGAGAAAGGTGTGGCATATTTTGCCCTGAAACAGTTTGAAGAGGCGATATCAGCATTCGACCGGGCTAATGCGCTGGACAGGTCGCACATCGGGACATTGTTCCGTAAGGGGCAGGCCCAGGTGGAAATCAGGCGCTACGAGGATGCGATCACTACGTTTGAACAGGTGATCGCGCTCGATCCGCAGAATTCCCTTGTGCATTTTGCCATGGGGAGTGCGTTTGCCCGGCTTAACCGGTATGAGGACGCGGTGATCGCACTTGACCGTGCACTCGAGTATGACGGGGTAAACGCCGGGATCCATTCCTGCAAAGGTTACTCGCTGTACCGGCTGGGCCGGTTCAAGGAGTCCGTGGAATCATTCGGGAAAGCACTGAAGCGGCAGCCAAAGGACCTCTTTACATTACGATACCGGGGAAAGGCCTTGCTGCACACCGATCGGTGGGAGGAGGCGATCGCCACATTCGACAAGGTTCTTGGTATCAACGCGACGAGCGCGGAGGCGTGGTATTACAAAGGCACCGGTTATCTCCAGATGGAGCTGTATGAGGACGCGCTCGATGCGTATGAGCACACACTGAAGCTGGACAACGCATGTGCTACGGGATGGTACCACCGGGGGCTTACGCTCTTTGAATTGGAACGGTTTGAAGAATCGCTGTCCGCGTTTGACCGGGCACTCGAACTCTCTCCGACTGGTACAGATTACGCGTACAGCAGGGGTCTTGCATTGTTCATGCTTCGACGATACAAGGATGCGGCCTCGGCATTTGATACAGCGCTCGGGCAAGATCCGGAAACCTCCGTGCTTCAGTATTACCGAGGCAGGTCCCTGATGGAGACCGGTAATTACCAGGATGCTCTCGCATCTCTTGACCGTTCCATCGCGATGGATACAGAGAATGCCCTTATCTGGCTGGCAAAGGGACAGGTACTATTTCGGCTTGGGGATTTTGGCGCTGCTGTCACCGCGTTTGATCAGGTACTCGCATTGGATCCGAAATCCGGTGAAGCCGCATTTTACAAAGGAGAATCGCTTCTTGCGCAGGGCGCCGAAGAAGCGGCTATTGCCGCCTACGACAAGGCACTCTCTATCGATCCCTCGTATCCTGATGCAGCCTACCGGAAAGGTCTCGCCCTCTTCCAGCATGGTGATACGACCGGGGCAGTAAAAGCGTACGATCATGCAATCCAGTTCGCCCCCGGCAATGCTCATGCCCATTACCAGCGGGGGCTCGCACTGGCTGTTCTCGGGAAATATGAAAAAGCAATCCGGTCATTCCGACGTGCACTTGAATACGACCCAACAATTAACGACGCCATTTTCCAGTCCGGACTGGCGTACGCCAGCATGAGCCGGTATGAGAATGCGCTCCGGGCCTTTGAGAAGATGCTTGTGCTGGTGCCGGACAGCGCACCAGTCATGTACCAGAAAGGACGGATGCTCGCCCGGCTCCACCGCAATGACGATGCTCTTGCGGTGCTCGACGCCTCGCTGAACCTTGAGAACAACAATGCGGACGTCTGGCTGCTGAAAGGGAGCGTCTTTTTCGAGATGGAACGGTTCACCGATGCGCTTGAGGCCTTTGAGCGGGCAATCGCACTGGTTCCCGACAGCGCAACTGCCTGGTACCGCAAGGGAAGGGCGCTTTTTGAACTAGGAAATTGTGCGGAAGCGGTCAGATGTTTCGACAGGGTCGTTGCAACTGATCCGTCCTGCGCCGCTGCCTGGTTCCGGAAAGGTGGCGTGCTGCTCTCGCTGGGCCAATTTCAAACGGCAGCTGATGCACTCGCACATGCACTGGAAATGAAGCCCGGCAATGCGAACGGCTGGTATGACCATGCTCTTGCCCTTACAGAGCTCGGCAGGTACGCAGAGGCAATTGCTTCCTACGACCATGCGATATCTTTAAATCCAAACTATGCCAGCGCCCATTACGACAAGGGGCTGGCGCTTGCACGCCTGGAGCAGGAACGGCAGGCGGTAGAGTCATTCGACCAGGCGATTGCCATCGACCCGAGTTTTTCCCGGGCGTATGTTGAGAAAGGGCTTGCACTGGAGCGGCTGACAAAGAACAAGGACGCTCTTGCTGCATTCGATGCTGCAATTGCGATCGATGCCACGTATCCACTTGCATTCCTGCACAAAGGAATTGTTCTCTCCAGCCTAAGGCGGTTTGCGGATGCAGTGACCGCATTCGATGCATCAATTGAGCTCGATCCTGCTGCAGGGTATGAGGCTTGGTTCAACAGGGGCCTTGCCCTTGCCGGAATCAGGGAGTTTGCGGAAGCCGTCGAGTCATTTGATCGGGCGATCGCCCTTGATCAGAATGCATATAATGCCCATCATCAGAAAGGTATTGCGCTCGCGCAGCTCGCGCGTTTTGACGATGCCGTCGCTGAGTTCTCCCGAGCAACTGCTATTGACGAACGGCGCAAAGAAACTCATTACGAGAAGGGACTTGCGCTCTCGGCGCTTGGACAAGATGAGGAGGCCGTCGCCGCATTCAGCCGCGTGACCGCACTTGATGAAACGTTTGCCGATGCGTATTATCAAGAGGGTCTGGCGCTGGAACGGCTCGGCCGTTATTCCGATGCTATCGCTGCTTTCGATAGCATCCTCTCCCGCATCCCGGACCATTTCGATGCCTGGTTCCACAGGGGTCTTGCGTCCGAACATCTCGGTCAGGACGAGGAAGCTGTACAATCGTACGACAGAGCCCGCAAGATCAAGCCCCACGACATCCCCCTGCTTGAAGCGGAAGGCAGCGCCTGTTTCCGCCTCGGGCAGTTCGAACCTGCACTCCGACTCTTCGACGTTGCGCTCGGGAAACGGCCGTCTGATGGAAGGATCCTCCTTTTGAAGGGGAAGACCCTTTTCCAGATCCAGCGCTATGATGAAGCTCAGGATGTCTTCAATCTCGCATCTGCCGAACTCCATGATGATGAAGAACCAACATATCTCCGGGGTCTTGCACTTGTAGCACTGGGCCGGTATGAGGAGGCCTGCAGTGCATTCGATGCAGCGCTTGCGCTCAACGATGGCAATCCGGATATCTGGTACGAGAAGGGATCTGCCTATTCACATCTTTCGAAGTACGCAGAGGCGATCACCGCGTTCGACCGTGCAATCGCGCTCCGTCAGGACGATGCCCGCGCCTTCCATGAACGGGGAAAAGCATATGCCGCACTCGGGCATTATGATGGCGCGATCGCATCGTTTGACCGGGAGCTTGCAATCGCCCCTTCCGATCCTACTGCGAGTTTCGAGAGAGGAATCGCTCTCTTCCATATCAGTAACTATACGGATGCAGTTGCAGCACTCGACCGTGCACTTGCTGACGATCACGGGAACACCCAAGCGCTGTATTTCCGCGCCGCCTCTCTCGCCGCGCTGGAACGCTACCCTGAAGCGGCAGACACGTTCAGACAGTTACTTACCGTCGATCCGGAGAACGACCGTGCGTGGTATGAACAGGGGGCGGTCCTGGCCCGGCTCAATCGGCACGCTGATGCGATTGTGGCGTTTGACACGGCAATCGGCATCCGGCCGGAATATGGCGAAGCATGGTACCGGAAAGGACGTTCCCTCGACCAGTTGGGGCAATACAGGGAGGCGATCCAATCGTATTCACAGGCACTGGCTATAGATACTGCAGATAAAAATGCGCTATTTTACAAGGGAACCGCGCTGGCAAAGATCGATCGGTTTGAAGATGCCGTGAAGGCGTTTGACAGGGCGATTTCGCTTGACTCTGATTGTGCCGAAGCTCTGTTCGAAAAAGGAAAGGCATTGTCTGCGCTCGGCATGTACCGCGAAGCGGTCAAGACCTTTGACAAGACGCTCCTGATTGAAAAGAACTACGCGGACGTGTATTTCCAAAAAGGGCTTGCACTGGAAAGCCTCGGAAGGCATGACGACGCAATCATTGCGTTCAACAAAGACCTCGATCTCGACGCGGGCAATGCTGATGCGCAGTACCAGAAAGGCCGGGCACTTGCGGCGACCGGCAGGTTCAATGACGCCATAGATGCATTCGACCATGCGCTCTCGCTTGTACCCCATTCGATACAGGCCCTGCTCTACCGCGGGATGGTCCTGTACGACCTCGGAAAGCTCAACGAGGCGGTAGAATCTTACGTAAAAGTTCTTGAGATTGACCCGACCAATGCGGAGGCGTGGTATCTGAAGGGGCGGGCCACAATCTCTCTTTCAGGATACGAAGATGCACTTGAGGCGTTCAACCGGGCTCTTGAGTTAAGGCCGGACTACGAAGACGCATATTATTACAAGGGACGGGCACTTTTTGAACTGGGCATGTATAGCGAAGCGGTAATCTCTTATGACACTACCCTCGCGATTAATCCGCGGCATGACGAGGCGCTCTACCATAAGGGAATTGCTCTCCTCCGGCTCTCACGGACGGATGAGGCAATCACCTCTTTTGATCAGGCGCTGCGGATACGCCCGAATTATGCATTCCTCTGGACCGGAAAAGGGATCGCGCTTGCTGCGCTTGGGAAACATGCAGATGCGATTTCCTGCTATACCAAAGCAATCAGCATCAGCAGGAGAGAGCCGAACGCTTATTTTCATATGGGTATATCCCTCCTACGGCTCGGGCGGTACCAGGAGGCGATAAAACAGTTCGATGCAACACTGGTACAGCGCCCGAATTGCGCCCCTGCATTTTACGGGAAAGGCCGGGCGCTGTGCGGGGTCTCTCTCTATCAAGAGGCGATTAACGCATTTGACCGGGCTATCTTAGAGAAAGCGGATTATCCCGAGGCATGGCTGTACCGGGGGATCGCCGAAGCGAATCTGGAAAGATACGAAAACGCAATAGACAACTACAACGACGCACTCGCGATCAATGCTGACTGTGTGCCAGCTCTCGTGCACCGGGGGATCGCCCTGATCCACCTCAATCGGGCGGGAGAAGCCATTGTCTCATTTGACCAAGCGATCGCAATCCGGCCAGCATATGCAGAGGCGTTCTATAACAAGGGAGTTGCACATATCCGGAAAGAACAATACGACGCCGCAATTACAGCATTCGATCAGGCGCTCGGTATCAACAACCAGTATGCAGAGGCATACTACCACAAAGGCATCGCGCTTGCCTGTACAGGACAGTATCTGGAAGCGGTAGGGGTATTTGATTCTGCACTCCGTATCCGGCCGGAATTTCTTGATGCCCTGTACGAGAAAGGGCGAACTCTCGCACGGATGGGCCAGTTCAAGGAGGCAATAGCGTCATACGATCATGCGCTGTCAGTGAACCCGGGATATGCTGACGCTATCTACGAGAAAGGGCGGGCGCTAGTCTTCCTCCAGAATCTTGACGGGGCGATTGCGGCGTTTGACCGGGCGCTTGAGATAAATCCGTCCTGCTATCAGGCGCACCACTGGAAGGGCAGGACGCTCTACGAACATGGCGACTTCGATGCTGCCATTACGGAGTATGACCGGGCGCTTGATATAAAACCGACATCGGCAACAGTCTACCGCGACCGTGGCATTGCATATGCCGGTCTCGAACAGTACCGTGATGCCATCAAATCCTTCGACCGGGCACTGGAGATTGATCCAGGGAACGTGGATGCGTTTGCGCACAAGGGAATCTCGCTCGCCGAGCTCGGCATGCAGCGAGATGCACTCGAGGCGTTCGAAAAAGCGCTAGAGAAAGACCCTGACTGCACCTCAGCCTGGTTCGGTAAGGGCAATGTCCTGTATGACCTCAGGGAATACACCGAATCTCTGGCCGCATACGATGCCGGGCTCGAGCGCGACCCGGAAAACGCTGTGGGATGGACCCGGCACGGAATGGCGCTTGCGGCCCTGCAGGACCCGGCTGGAGCAATTAGTTCCTATGACCGGGCGATATCACTCGACCCGGCGCTCTCGATTGCCTACTTCACGAAGGGTAGCGCCCTGGATGCGCTTGGGCGGCACGATGAGGCAGTAGTGGCGTACCAAACGATGACCTCTCTCCAGCCGGATTTTGTCGATGCATGGATCCACCAAGGCCGGGCTTTACATGAGCTGGGGAAATATCAGGAGGCCTTGGCTGCTTTCAAAAAGTCGTTAGAGATCGACCCGGACCGCAAAGAGGTGTGGAATGACGTAGGGACGATCCTAGACCGGATTGGTAAACATGATGAAGCCAAGATCTGTTATGACAAGGCCCAGTGAAAATAAGAAACATCTAAAAGAGACGTTTCGAGTACCGGTACTATCCACCTCTTTTTCTTGTGATTGTATGCTTGACCGGTGATGAATAAAAAGGCCTCGGAATTCAATGAAAAGTTAGTATTCTCCTAAAATTGCAAAAAATTTTTTAGACTATCTAGAGGAGAAATCCCGGCACATTATCAGTATTTTTTCCTGCCCACATAGAGCCAGAGGCCAGCACCACCAATGATCACGATCGCAGCGACGATGGCCGGTGCATATTTTATATAAACGGGCGTCAACGCCTCAAGGTTCTGTTGTGCTATATTGATATTTGACTGCAGGTAAGGGTAGTTAGGATCCAAAGTCTGTACTTTACTGAACGCCTTAAGGGTTTCGTCCCATTTTCCTTCGTTCTCCCCCAAGTGCGTATCCCTTATTAAACCAAGCTGTGGCATTAGTAGGATCAATGGCAATTGCCCTGTCATAGGATTGTATTTCTTCCTAGTACTGCCCAAGATTATACAGAATATACCCGTGGTTGATCCAGCCCGTCACATACTGCGGGTTGATGGCCAGTGCCTGATCAGAAGCGCCCAGAGCGTCCGTGAACCGTGACGCACGGTTGAGCGCATCCGCTTTGCCGTTCCATGCCTCAAAGTAGGCTGACTCAAGGGCGATTGCATGATCAAAAGCCTGAACTGCTCCGGTATAGTTTCCCGCATCGATCAGGGAAAGGCCCTGCTGGTACGCGGCTACGGCATTGTCTGCATAGGCACTGACCGGGCAGACGGCAAAAGGGCGAATCCGACCAGAACAAACATCAGGGTAATAGCGATAGGCGATCTCATGTCGACCGGATTATATAGGGTATGGATGCCAGATAAAGGATTCTTCGCAAGCGCTAAGCGCGATCTTTCTGGAGGACAAGGACCTGTCTCGTGAGGCTCTTGTGGACCCGCTGCGAGTGTCGCTGGAGGATCTCCAGATATTCTTCCGCAATGCCGGCAATGTCGCGGTGGGTGACCACCACCGCCCGGCACCCGGTTTTAAGCACCCGGCATATCTCGCTCAGCGTGTTGTGATAGAGCAGTTCCATTGTGTCGGTTTTCTTTATGCAGACCGATTGGCCGTATGGGAAGTCGGTCACGACCGCATCCACACAGGAGGCTAGAAAGGGAAGACCGGTTGCATCAGCAAGGATGAGGGGGCTCTGCGGGGTATTTCCACGGCTGCCTAAGATCATCATGGGATCGGCATCACTTCCCATTGCACGGATCCCGATTGCATTTGCCTCGATCAGGATCCCCCCCGTCCCGCAGAATGGGTCTAGCAGGAAGTCCCCGCGGTTGGCGCAGGAAAGGTTGACAAGAGTCCGCGCCATCCGCGGCATCATGACGCCAGGGTGAAAGAAATCACGCCTGCCCGGGTTCCGTTCATTGTAGGATCCCCGGTCGATCCGGTAAAGCACCTTGCCGAAATAGCAACGGTCTTCAGAGAGAATCGCCCGGTATTCCTCCTCCGGATCACGGAGCCGGACCGGCCCGGTGATCATGGTGCCGATAAGGCATTCAAACTCCCGTTGAGAGCAGGCCTTCGGGATAAGGTACCCGCTATGAACCTTTTTTACCCGGCCGGCGAATGGCCGCGAAGTCTCGATTGTGAGATCCTGCAGCAGCTGCCGGAACGAGCGGATGTCCGGGGCACACTCGCCAAGGTATTTCAGAACAATATGGGTCATGGCCAACCGGCGCGCAGCATCTGGGTTCGGGCATTCCGCTACTGCGACCTGTGGCCGGCGATCCAGAACGGTCGCCACACATTCAAGCTCGGCTGCTGGCAGAGTGGGGTTCTCGCCGGAGAGCTCGAAAAGCAGCTTCATCAGGAATTTATCTGTCGTTGGCGCAGAAATACCTGTGGAAAAAAAGATATGCGCCCGTGAAATCTATTATGAGGCTCGATGGTATTGAAAAATTTTCCTCGTAGCATAAAGCCCTGCCACCTGTTACGTTCAGAGTCCTCATTAAAGGAGGTACTTCATGGCGGAAAGATTAAACCCATCAGAATTTTTTTTGATAAAATATCCGAGAGATCTTATATAAAATTGAGTTGTTTTGTATTTGTAACCCGAATATCTGATAAAAACCTAGCTTAGCCTCATTTTATTCAAAAAGGGAACTTATATTGGGGCGGGCGAACTGCATCAGTGTTTCCCTTTCTTCTTTCCCATGAAACCGGAAAAAAACCCGCTTTTGCCGGCATTTTTCCCTTCCAGTTCGGCAAGTTTCTGGTACAGTTCCCTTTCTTCGCCGCTGATGCCTTTCGGTGTTGTGATCCTGACCCGCACTAATAGATCGCCGGGTTTTCCCCGCCGTTTCACGCCCTCTCCGGCAATCCTCAACGCGGTGTTGTACTGGACGCCGGCAGGAATCTTCAGTTCGATGTGTCGTTTGTCGATAGTCGCGATATCGACCGAGGTGCCCAGCACCGCGAGAACCGGGGTGATCTCGACAGAAGTTTCCAGATTGTCCCCAATCCTTTCGAAGTGGGGATGCGGAAGCACATATATCTCAACGAAAAGATCTCCATTGGAAGCGCCGTAGTCGCCGGCCTCACCATACCCTTCCATGCGGAGGCGCATGCCGCTGTCGATACCGGCCGGGATATGGACAGATATTTTCCGTTTCACGCGGGTGTGGCCGGAACCGCGGCAGTCATGGCACTCTTTCTCCGGGATCTTCCCCCGTCCCCCGCAGAGTGTACAGGTGCTCATACGCACAAACTGCCCGAATACGGACTGGGCTGACTGCCGCATCTGCCCGCTGCCGCCACAGCGCGGACAGATATTCATCTTTTTTGTCTCGCTTCCGGAACCGCTACAGGCAGGGCACGGTTCGGTATGCATCACCTCGATTTCCCGGTCGGTGCCGGTAACGGCTTCTTCAAGTGTGATCTGCATGCGCATCAGCAGGTCCGCACCAGGCTGTGGCCCGGCCCTGCGCTGGCCCCCGCCAAAGAAGTCAAAGATGTCACCGAATCCTGAAAAATCGGAGGAAAACCCGCCACCGCCAAATCCCCCGCCGCCGGTATACGATCCCTTTGAAGCGTTCGTATAGGTCTCGTGTCCCATGTTATCGTACTGTGCCCGCTTCTGGGAGTCGGAAAGCACGCTGTACGCCTCATTGATAGCCTTGAACTTTTCCTCGGCGCCTGGTTCCTTGCAGACGTCCGGATGATATTTCCGGGCGAGATGGCGGTATGCTTTTTTTATCTCCTTCTCATCGGCGGACCGTGGTACGCCAAGGATGTCGTAGTAATCGCCCGATCCCATCAGATTCACTCTTCTTTGACCTTGTAATCCGCGTTGACCACGTTGTCATCCTGCTTCTTTTCTTCTCCTGACGATGAGGTTCCTGAAGCGCCTCCTTCCTGCTGTTTTGCCCCTTGCTCGGCCTGCATCTTCTGGTAAATCTTGGTTGTTGCCGTGTATACCGCTTCGGTTAGGGATTCCATTGCTTTCTTGATTGGATCTATATTATCTTCAGAAAGAGTTTTCCTGACGGCAGCAATACCGTCTTCAACTTTCTGCTTGTCGGTCGTATCGAGCTTATCCCCACTCTCTTTAAGCATTTTTTCTGCGGTAAAGACAGCCGTATCCGCCTGGTTGCGGATCTCGATCTCATCGCGCTTCTTTTTGTCATCCACCTCAAACTGTTTGGCGGCATCCATCATCTTCTTGATCTCTTCGTCAGAGAGTTTTCTGTCACCCTTGATGGAGATCGCCTGCTCGTTACCAGTACCGAGATCCTTTGCGGATACGTGGATAATGCCATTCGAGTCAATATCGAATGTGACCTCGATCTGTGGGATGCCGCGTGGGGCCGGCGGGATGCCTGTCAGCTGGAACTTGCCCAACGTAAAGTTATCCTTGGCAAGGGCACGTTCGCCTTGAACAACATGGATCTCGACGCTTGTCTGGCCATCCGCCGCTGTCGAGAAGATCTGGCTTTTGCGGGTCGGGATGGTAGTATTGCGCTCGATCAGCTTTGTTGCGATACCCCCAAGGGTCTCGATACCCAGCGTGAGGGGCGTCACATCCAAAAGTACAATGTCTTTTGTCTCGCCAGTCAGGACCGCACCCTGAATTCCGGCACCGAGTGCCACGCATTCGTCGGGATTGATGCCCTTGTCCGGCTCCTTACCAAGGAGTTTTCTCACTGTTTCCTGCACAAGAGGTACTCGTGTGGAACCGCCTACAAGGAGCACGTGATCAATATCTTTCGGTGTCAGTTTGGAATCGTTGAGCGCTTGGTTAACCGGGCCGACTGTCGATTCCACCAAGTCCCCGATCAGCTGCTCAAGTTTTGCCCGGGTCAGATCGACGTTCAGAAATTTCGGACCACTCTTATCGGTCGTAATATACGGCAGGTTAATATTCGTAGACTGGCGCTGAGAGATCTCGATCTTTGCATTTTCCGAAGCGTCCCGCAGGCGCTGAATTGCATACGGGTCATTCTTCAGGTCGATGCCCTCTTTTTTCCGGAATTCTTCAACAAGGTAGTCCATTACCCGCTGGTCAAAATCATCTCCGCCAAGACGGTTGTTTCCTGCGGTGGCCTTCACTTCAAAGACGCCATCGCCAAGAGTCAGGATCGAAACATCGAATGTGCCGCCACCGAGATCGTAGACGAGAACAGTGGCATCCTGTTCTTTGTCGATCCCGTACGCGAGTGCACTTGCAGTCGGTTCGTTGATGATGCGCAGTACATCAAGCCCGGCAATCTTTCCGGCATCTTTTGTCGCTTGGCGCTGGGCATCGTTGAAATAGGCCGGAACCGTAACAACCGCTTTTGTGATCTTCTCGCCAAGGTATCCCTCCGCATCCGTTTTCATTTTCTGGAGGATCATCGCGGAGATCTCTTGGGGCGTATACGCTTTATCGTCAATTTTTACTTTTTCCGTCGTTCCCATCCTGCGCTTGATGGATTGGATGGTGCGCTGAGGATTGGTGATCGCTTGTCTTTTTGCCAAGCTTCCGACAAGGCGCTCACCATCTTTAGTGAAAGCGACGACCGATGGGGTGATCCGTCCCCCTTCGCTGTTTGGGATGACAATCGGTTTACCCGCTTCCATAATCGACATGCAGGAAAAGGTGGTTCCCAGATCGATTCCTAATACTTTTTCTTTTGCCATGTGTCATTCCTCCGTTTGTTTCTCGCTATTTCCTTTAGAGACCGCCACTTTTGCATAGCGGATAATTTTTTCATACATACGATACCCCCGGGACACGACATCAACCACGGTCCCTTCGGTCTCATCCGACAGGATATGCGCGACGGCTTCATGTTCGGAAGGATTAAACATCGTTTTCAATGCCTCTACGGGCATAATACCGTACCGTTCTAGAATCTCCGCGAGCAACCGTCGGATCTGCTCCACTCCCTCTCGAAGGTGACCATCATCTGCGTTCAACGCCCGTTCGAGATTGTCGGCCACTTCGAGAATATCTACGGCAAAACGTTCATTGGCGCGGCGCGTGATGTTCTCCTGTTCATGCACCGTACGCTTCCGGAAATTATCGAAATCCGCTGCGAGCCGGAGGAATCGGTCATTCAGTTCATCGTACCGTTTTCTCTGCCATTCGGGTTCAGCAATCTGTGGTGATGGCGAAGGCTCCGGTTTCTCCAGTGCCGATGGCTTTTCATCAGGAATGGCCTCGTTATCTTGGTACTCCATAGTGCAACCTGTTTCGATTTCCATTATCTATTGCATTGTAGTTCTATATAATGTTTAAGGAGTTGCTATCGACAATAACTGATTAGATCAAGAGTTTTTGACCGATCCGACAATATAATGAAGGAATACCGGATTTTGCATCGGAAAAAAACGCAGCAATCCATATCAGTTGACAAAATTAGATCGATTGAAGCCATAATTAATAAAACGTATTCTGGTTTTATGATAACCGGGAACACCAATACCGCTAGTATAATTATCGACAGCACACCCTTTTTGTCTTTGGTCTGTATATAGTAAAATATGAAGTGGGCGCTTCTCTCGGTCTGGGACAAATCGGGCATAATTGCGCTGGCACAGGCATTGATCCAACAAAAATACGGCATCATGAGTTCCGGAGGTACTGGTAAAGTTCTCGCTGAAGTTGGAGTGAAATTCACTGAAGTTTCCAGCTACACAGGATTTCCGGAAATGATGGGTGGGCGGGTAAAAACACTCCATCCCAAGGTCCATGGCGGTTTATTAGGAAGGCGGCAGATCGATGACGCCGTGATGGCGAAATACGGGATCAACCGGATTGACCTGCTGGTCGTGAACCTGTACCCCTTTGAGAAAATGTCCCGCCAGTCCCTCGGTCTTGATGCACTTATCGAGTACATCGACATTGGAGGGCCTGCCATGATCCGGGCAGCGGCAAAAAATTTCAAAGATGTCGCAGTTGTCGTGGACCCGGCAGATTACCAGATGGTTATTGATGCCGTCGTCGGAGAGGGTTTCACTCTTGGACAGCGGCTGGATCTTGCTAAGAAAGCTTTCGCCCTGACGGCGGCTTATGACGCAGCAATCAGTAATTACCTCTATACCCTTAACGCAGCTTTTCCCCCAACCTTCTCCATCCAGTTTACTCATGGCCGGATACTGCGGTATGGGGAGAACCCGCACCAGCAGGCAGCCGTTTACGGCACTGGCGGTATTGCAGGATCGGAGCTGCTCCAAGGCAGGCAAATGTCATATAATAATTTCCTTGATCTCAATGCCGGTGCAGCTCTTGTTCGGGAATTTGAGGAACCTGCCGCAGTCATCATAAAGCACAACAACCCATGCGGAGTTTCACTTGGCACTGATATCCGGGATGCCTACCTGTCCGCCCGTGCAGTTGATCCTGTATCCGCTTATGGATCGGTTGTCCTGCTCAATCGTGAGGTTGACAGTGAGCTTGCTGAAGATATCAATTCCACCTTTGTCGAGGTCGTGGCCGCCCCTTCATTCGTTTCCGATGCACTTGCTGTTATGAAAAAAAAGGAGAACATGAGGGTTCTTGTGCTTCCGGAAAACATACCTGCTGATGAGATACGGACTATTGACGGTGGGGTGCTTATCCAGAGAACACCGCCGTACCAGGAAAACTGGGAGGTCATCACCGACCGTGATCCTACAACGGGCGAGATGCGGGCGCTCCAGCTAGCATGGAAGGTCTGCAAGCATACCAAGAGCAACACGATCATATTTGCCGACAATAAACGGACTTTGGGCATCGGAGCGGGACAGATGAGTCGGGTCGCTGCGGCAAAGATCGCCATCGAAAAAGCATGTGCACCGCTCATGGGATCGGCAGTGGCGTCTGATGCGTTCCTTCCTTTTCCCGATACACTTGAAGTCGCTGCACAGGCAGGTGCGACCGCGCTCGTCCAGCCCGGGGGATCCATCCGTGACAAGGAAGTTATCAACGCCGCAAACCGGTTGAACATGGCAATGGTTTTTACCGGCGTACGGTATTTTAGGCATTAGAAACCCGGTATTTCCTCTAGGGTATAGTACCATTTTAACTACCAACTCGTAAAACAAATTACGAGGAAGAAATGGGAAAAATACCATGCCCAAAATGCAGGTCCAAAAAAGTATACGTACTTTCAAATGGGAAACGGAAGTGTTCCCGGTGCAAGTACGAATTCACGCCTCATCGTCTTCCTCTCTATCTTACGAGGGATCAATGGAGAGAAATTATCAGATGGTTCCTCGTTGAACAGAGCAGTCAGAATATCTCTATCCGTACATCCCTTGAACGACGGAGGGTCATGAGAGCTCTCACGGTAGTAGGACGAGTTCTCACCAAGGATGTTCCAGGGATCTTCTCCGGCACTGTCGAAGTGGATGAAACCTATCTCGGCGGTCAATGGAAGAACAAACGAAGATCGGTCCGAGATCAGGGTTCTAAACGAGGACGAGGTACAAAGAAACAACCGGTATTCGGGATCCTCTGTCGGAATGGTACTGTCTGGGCCGAGGTTGTCGATGACGTTAGCGCTGAAACACTTCAACCGCTCATCTCACGAAAAGTCTCAACCGGTTCTATCGTCTGTTCTGATACCTGAAAAGCATATACCGGGATCGCTTCACGAGGATATGTCCATCGTCTTGTCAATCACGGCGAACGTCAGTACACAGACAGAAAAGGAAGTCACATCAATGGGCTGGAGGGGTTCTGGGGTTACCTGAAACGAAAACTCGTCTCTAAAGGAGGTATTCGAAAAGAGAAATTGCCGTTATATTTAGGAGAGTACGTGTGGAGATATAACCATAGAACCGATAGTGATAAGGACAAGATTAAACGAATTATCAAGTTGTTGGAACAAGAAGTTTAGTGGTTGGAATGTGACTATACCCAAAGGAAATACGCTGTTGTTGTCGTGCAGATACTGTTAAATTCATGGTATTGCCGGTAAAATCACAGTTTCTTAACCTGTGTAAAACATCCTGCCCGGTTTTCATCTTGTTCTGCCATTGAGGTACTATTATCTCTATTTAAGCCAGACCATTGAGTAACTATGATTCCGCGCCTCGTCATTGCCGGTACGCACAGCGGATGCGGGAAAACAACAGTCGCCAGCGGCATCATGGGGGCACTGGTGGCACGGGGACTGCACGTACAACCCTTCAAGATCGGCCCTGATTTCATCGACCCCTCCCATCATACACGCATCTGCCATAGGCCATCGCGAAACCTTGATCCCTTCATGATGGGTGAAGAGGCGGTGACAGTTACTTTCATGAAGGCCTGCAAAGGTGCCGACATAGCGATCATTGAAGGGGTTATGGGGATGTATGATGGAGTGGATGGATCTGACTGCGCGAGTACCGCCCATGTTGCACGTATCCTTCAAGCGCCAATCGTACTGGTGGTTGATGTTACGGGGATGTCCCGAAGCGTCCATGCACTCATTAACGGCTATCGTGCATTCGATCCCTCTCTCGGAATAGCCGGCATCATTTTTAACAAGGTTGGCAGTGGACGACACCGGCAGATGATCGAGTCCTTGCTTGCGATGGAAACATTCGGCTGGATCCCAAGACAAGACGCTATCGCTCTCAAAAGCCGGCATCTTGGTCTCCTCATGGCCCATGAATCAGAGACCCTTTCCGATGCCGGTGCTATGGTTGAGGAGTATTGCGATGTCGGAAAACTTCTTGCCGCTGCCCGTGCAGCGCCACCGCTGCATTTATTAAACGGGCTCGATCCAGATAAAAAGACAATACCGAGGGTTACTGTCGGTGTTGCCATGGATCCGGCGTTCTGCTTCTATTACAAGGATAATCTTGATCGCATCCGTGCCCATGGCGCAGATATTGTTTTTTTCTCGCCCATTGGTGATCGTATTCCTGCTGTGGACGCACTGTATTTTGGCGGGGGATATCCTGAACTCCATCTCGCCAGACTCGAAGTGGCGGAATCAACCAAAACTCTGGGACATCTGGTGGATGAGGGAATGCCGGTATATGCGGAGTGCGGAGGACTGATGTACCTCTCGCGTGCAATCACCATGGACAGAACGTATCAGATGTGCAATGTGCTGGCGGCAGAGGCCGAGATGACCGGAAAAATCCAGGCACTCGGGTACGTCCGGGGGGAAAGTCATGGGGGTACATCGTTTATCCCGGCTCCCATTGGATTCACCGGACACGAGTTCCATTATTCCTGTATGACCGCAGATCATGACGCACATTACGCATTCCAACTTTCACGGGGGAAAGGGATTGACCATGGCCAGGACGGGCTCTGGACTCACCATGCACTGGGTTCTTATACTCACCAGTATTTCACAGATCAGTTTGCCAAGATGTTTGTGAATGCCGCATTCCTGTACAAAAACCGATAAAAAGGACGAAATGGTCCGGTATGAGGACGACAGGTATTCCGCCGTAACGCAAACCAATCGCGGGATTATCAGAGATTATACTTTGGTGGACATCTCATTCCCAATCCTGAACTTGGCAATCTCCACCCACGGATAGTATTGCTTGAAAATAATAAAGTACGTGGACTTTTACGAAGCTCTTTGCTATTTCATTCAAAAATATGCCATCACATTCATGGTTTATGCGATATAATCTCCAGTGACCATGACTATGCGGAGTGACGATATTAAAACCGGATACCAAAGAGCGCCGAACCGTTCCCTGCTGCGATCGCTTGGGCTGACCGAGAACGAGATGCACCTTCCGTTCATCGGTATCGCCAATGCGTACAACACCATCGTGCCCGGCCATACCCATCTCCGGCAGATCTCTGATAAAGTCCGCGAAGGCATCGCTGCAGCCGGCGGTGTCCCGTTCGAATTCGGAGTGATCGGTATCTGCGACGGCATCGCGATGGGCCACGAAGGTATGCGGTACTCCCTCCCTTCGCGTGAGAACATCGCAGATTCCATCGAACTGATGGTGCAGGCTCACCGGTTTGATGGTATGGTCTGTGTCGGTACCTGCGACAAAATTGTCCCTGGGATGCTGATGGCCGCGGCACGAACCAATATCCCATCGGTGATTGTAACCGGGGGGGCGATGTTGCCGGGATACCAGAATGGTAAAGACCTTTCCCTCATCGACGTGTTTGAGGGCGTGGGAAAGGTTGCTGCCGGCCGCATGAGTGAAGAGGCGCTCTACGAGCTTGAATCCTGCGCAATGCCGGGCTGCGGAAGCTGCCAAGGACTCTATACCGCGAATACAATGGCGTGCATGACCGAGGCGATGGGAATGTCCCTCTCCGGTTGCGCGGCAATTCCTGCCGTTGATGCAGCAAAACTGCGTATTGCCCGGGAGAGCGGGGAGGTAGCGCTTGCACTCGTGAAAACGGGAACAAAACCTAGGGATATTATCACGGCAAAAAGCCTGATGAACGCGATCCGTGTGGACATGGCGCTTGGCGGCTCGACCAATACTGTCCTCCACCTGATGGCGGTTGCGACCGAGGCAGGAGTTCCCCTCTCACTCAAGGATTTCAACCGCATTGCCGATGAGATTCCGCATATCTGTAACATGCAGCCTTTCGGTCCATACTCCATGCAGGCCCTGTACCGGGCCGGAGGGATACCCGCCGTGCTGAAGCAGCTCAGAAAATATCTCGACGATTCTCCCACGATCTCGGGGAATACCATACTCCGGATAACCAAGGACGCAACCATCTGGGACAAAGAGATCATCAGGAGTACCCGGACACCGATCAGCGCTGCCGGCGGGATCAGGATCCTTTTTGGCTCGCTAGCCCCGGATGGGGCGGTCGTGAAATGTGCAGCGGTGCCGCAGGAGATGTGGAAACATACCGGTCCGGCACGGGTATTTGATGGTGAAGAACCGGCGATGAACGCCATTTTGTCCGGAAAAATCCGGGAAGGCGATGTTCTCGTCATCCGAAACGAGGGGCCAAGAGGAGCGCCCGGTATGCCGGAGATGTTATCCCCGACATCAGCGCTCGTGGGGCTAGGGTATCAAAAGGTTGTTTTAATCACGGACGGACGGTTTTCGGGAGGTACCCGTGGGCCGTGTATCGGCCATGTATCTCCAGAGGCGGCAATCGGGGGGCCGATCGCGGTGGCGGAGGATGATGACCGGATCGCAATCGATCTTTTTGGAAAGACCGTGGATCTGCTTATCGATCAAACGACTCTCGAATCGCGGAAAAAACACTGGAAACCGATTAAAAAACCGCTGACCGGCGTGCTTGAACGGTACGCAAAGACCGTGGGACAGGCGAATTTCGGCGCAGTCCAGAGGTAACCCCGGGATTCAAATCTATTGTTTATATCTCGATAAGCTGCTATCCGAAGTCCCTTAAAAACTTTTTGAGAAACACAGTTCTTTTGTTTTGGGTAATGTACTATTTTAGCCCCTAGATCCAAGAAGGATTTACGGAGTTAAAAATGGTAAAAATTGCATGTCCAAAATGCAATTCAAAAAAGTTATACAAAATGAGTAGTGGAAAAAGGCGCTGCTCTGAATGCAAGTATGATTTCATCTCTCACAAATTACCAATGAGACTTGCGAGAGATGAATGGAAACGGATCATTCGTTTTTTCCTTATGGAACAGAGTTCCAATTCTATCATTGAGCGAACTCAGTTTGAGAGACGTCGCGTATTCAGGGCATTAACAAAGATCCGAATTGTCCTGGCAAAAGATGTACCGGAGATCTTTTCTGGTACAGTTGAAGTTGATGAAACATATCTCGGAGGACAATGGAAAAACAAAAGAAAGTCGATTCGTGATCACGGCACAAAATGAGGAAGAGGTACTAAGAAACAACCGGTATTTGGAATCCTTTGTCGGAATGGTCAGGTCTGGGCTGAAGTAGTCGATGATCTTGAAGCTGACACACTTCAACCTCTTATCTCAAGAAAAGTATCAACTGGATCTACTGTCTGTTCTGATACTTGGAAAGATTATACCGGAATTGCCGCGAGAGGATATGTTCATCGTCTCATCAATCATGGTGAAAAACAGTGTAGCGTGCCAGAGTTTCTGTCCTAAACTAGTGACATAATTTATGTCCGCTTTCAAGAGCACCGGTCAGGTACTTGCGGGTGAAAGCGACGATGGAGATCAGGACAAAAGCAGTCGTATTCTATGAAGAAGGGATACGAAGTGCACGAGAGATCGGAGAGATCTATAACATCTCCGGCAGGATTGTGAGACGATGGGCACAGTCACATCGTCAAGACCCGGAGAACGGGTTACGACCGAAAAAGACCGGGCCGAAACGATCACCCCGAGCCATATCGCGGTCATTGGAACAACGAATCATTCGGCTCAAAGAGAAATATCCCGCATGGGGAGCCCGACGTATCAAGCACCAGTTCAACCTCCCGTGTTCCTGGAGAACGGTCCATCGTATCCTCAAGAAACATGGACTTCTCATTCGGATTAAGGCAAAGCCACAATCAGCCGGTAAACGGTTCCAGCGGCGTCATGTCGACAGCATGTGGCAGGGCGATACCTTCCAGTTCCGGATCCGGGGAGTCGGCAAGGTCTATGTCACCGGGTTTACCGACGACTGTTCACGCTATCGCGTGAGAAGCAAGGTCTACCTGCACAAAGATGCCGCCTCAGCTATCAACGCCTTCCTATGGGCACTCCGCCCCGGACGGATTCCCCGGGAGATCTACGTTGATAATGGGAAACAATTTGTCGCTAAAACATTCAAAGCGGAAGCTCAAAAACATGGTATCAAACTGATCTTCGGCCGGCCATATCACCCGCGTGGTCGCGGTAAGATCGAACGGTATCACCAGACACTCTATCGGGAACTCATCGCCCTCAAGGAGTTCCGCTCGCTCAGCCATTTCAGACGAGAACTCTGGAACTTCGATCAACGCTACAATTACTGGCGAAAGCAGGAGATCCTAGACTGGATGACTCCAGCGTCAGTCTACCACAACGAAATCAATTTCAACAAAAACAGAAAATATCTCAAATGTGGACATAAACTCTGTCAACAAAACGGAAATTAATTGTGGCACTCTACAAGTACCATTCCGACAGAGGATCCCGAATACCGGTTGTTTCTTTGTACCTCGTCCTCGTTTAGAACCCTGATCTCGGACCGATCTTCGTTTGTTCTTCCATTGACCGCCGAGATAGGTTTCATCCACTTCGACAGTGCCGGAGAAGATCCCTGGAACATCCTTGGTGAGAACTCGTCCTACTACCGTGAGAGCTCTCATGACCCTCCGTCGTTCAAGGGATGTACGGATAGAGATATTCTGACTGCTCTGTTCAACGAGGAACCATCTGATAATTTCTCTCCATTGATCCCTCGTAAGATAGAGAGGAAGACGATGAGGCGTGAATTCGTACTTGCACTTAGAACAGCGTCTTTTCTTATTGCCTAGCAGGGGCTTTGCACCCAAAGTAGCATTTTGATCGACTTTAGGTGCAGGTTTCATACTTTAGGTGCAAGATTTGACTTTAGGTGCAAAGCCCCTAGCAGGTATACCTTTTTTGACCTGCATTTTGGGCATTGGATTTTGACCATTTTTTCTCTCGTAATCTGGTTACGAGTTCAGTGGTTAAAATGGTAATATACCCTTCCTTTTATAAAGGCAAAAATTAACTGTTATTTTTTCTTACGGAAGTGATGCACCGCGTAAGCGGCGCCGATGACCGCGGCAAAGAGGAGGGAGAGGCTGACCGGGTTCGAGATGATCGCGGCGATACCGGTTGGCATTTTCACATCGACAGGTACTTTCATGGTATCGGAGATATAGGTATCATCGAGTTCGGTTCGGTACCGGATTTCAGAATCCAAGCCGTACATCTTGAGGGTCGCACCCGGTTCAACTTTGAGATTGAACGAGGCGACTGCAGACTGCCCGGGACCAAGGTCCCCGAGATATGAGATATCGCTGGTACTCGCGAAGGGATTGGACGCAACGATC
>Ga0326728_10001110_pt1 | contig 97453 bp, 79 predicted proteins | sample MB3enrmetagenome_FD_207602 | JGI IMG/M metagenome (GOLD analysis project Ga0326728, IMG submission 207602) | Lab enriched peat soil microbial communities from McLean, Ithaca, NY, United States - MB31MN | ecosystem: Environmental > Terrestrial > Soil > Wetlands > Peat | place: USA: New York...
ATCCACGTCTCTCCCCCTGAGCACATCCGGCCCTCCTCTGCTTCCAGAATCGGGCCGATTGGTCACCCTCAGCGGGTGGGGGATTTTTCAACCGGCGTTATGGGGATTTTTGCACCGGCGCTGACAATGTAGGCAGGGAGCGTCGAAACTGCACTTTGAGCACAATCGCTGTGGTCACAAAAGCGGCGAGATCGGCGCAAGGTCCAGCCAGCCACGCCCCGGTGAGTCCCCAGGTCAAGGGCAGGATGATCAATGACGGCACCAGAAAGAATACTTGCCGGGAGAGGGCCAGCAGCAGCGAGATTTTGGCCTTGCCAATGGCTTGGAAGAACGTCGAGGTGCTCATCTGGAATCCGATAAGGGGAAACATGAGGACGAAGAGCCGCATGCCCTTTACGGTCTGAGCTATAAGTTGTGCATCACGGGTGAATGCGCCGGCCACGGCATGCGCAAAGATCTCGGCGATCAGTAAGCCACCGGTCATCCCGCAGGTAGTCCCCACGACTGCGTTGCGGAAGACAGCCTTCACCCGGTGGAACTGCCGCGCCCCGAAGTTGTAGCCGGCAATCGGCTGCATTCCCTGATTCACGCCCATGCTCACCATGCCAAAGAACATGGCCAGCGTATTGACGATGCCAAATGCCCCGATGGCGTAATCGCCTCCATAACGGTACATCCGCACATTAAAGAGGACTGCAGTCATGCTGGCGCAGAACATCATGACGAAGTTCGACATGCCGATGGCGACGATTCCCCGAATGATCGTCAGTTTTGGGCGAAGGTACTTGCGTTGGAACCGCACGGTACTCTTCCGGAGCAGGAAATGAGGGAACGCGAAGACCGCTCCCGAAGTTTGGGCGAGAACAGTTGCGAAGGCCGCGCCCCGGATTCCCCAGTGAAAAACAAAGATAAACACAAAGGCAAGGACGCAATTGACCACCACAGTCATTAAGGTGTTGGCCATGGCCCTACGCGGATAGCCGGAGGCCCGCGTAGCGTTGTTCAGTCCGAAATAGAGATGCGTGAAGACATTGCCAATAAGGATAATCCGCATGAATTGCCCGGCATAGGGCAACGTCCCCACGCTGCCCCCGATGATCAGCAGAATCGGCTTGAGCAGCGCCAGACAGACGATAGAGTATCCAAGTCCCAAAGTCAGGTTGAGGAAAAGGGTGTTTCCCAGGATTTCAGCGGCTTCCTCGGGCTTGTGCTCCCCCAAGCGTATCGAAATGAGCACGCCGCCCCCCACGCCGACTAAGCCGCCGAAAGCCGCCGCCATATTCATCAGGGGCAGAGTGAGCGCCAGGCCGGCAATGGCCATGGGGCCTACTCCCTGCCCAATGAAGACCCGGTCAATGATGTTATAGAGAGAGGCTGTCGTCGAGGCGATGATGGCAGGAATGGAGTATTGTGCCAGCAGCCGCCAGATATTGCCGCTACGCAGCTGATGGATGTTTTCGTGGGCGAGAGGTTCTATCGCGACATTTTCCCGGGACACTGTATCCTGGACCAACCCTCTGACCTCCCTGTCGCAACACCTGCAAGGACCCACATAGCGGTTTTTTGAGCGGTACTTTTAGCAGCCGGATACGCAACCCCTACTCACGGGATTGACATCTGCGGAGCTCCGGAGTAAACCTCTCGGTTTTGCCCCTCGCGAACCGCAGCAAATGGCAATAATCCGTGCCCAATCCTCGCAGGTCGTTGATTTCATGAGGCTAGACACGCTAAACAATTACGAGTTATACAGCCAGGCGGGAGTAACTCCAAAGATCATCGTCACCGCGACGAACAAATGCCCGAAATACGCCACCTTCTGATGTAGAAACGCGCTCAACAATTACTATAACTCAAGGATCTTTTTCGTTGAACGCGCTGGCGTTGCACCTCGCAGCCCTTGGTCTGTTGCTGGCGCTCGATTTGGTCCAGGGGGAGTTGCAATCTGGATGGGGCAGACAGCCAAACCTCCGGGGAAGAGAACCCTGCCGGGCGTGGGACCGGGCGTCCCCCGCGAAGGGGACCAGCGAATCCCGGCAGAGCGGTGGAACTGGATGACAATTGAACTCGCCACAGTTGCTAGAGCTGCCGACTGCGCGCGGATCAGCAGGGTTGCGCGGAAACGGGCTCTTCCGTACCTACCGGACCTCCATACGACAGACGAGGATCTGGACTTCTTTGCCAATCGCGTCTTTGGAAACGACACTGTCTTTATCGCACTGGATGAAGAGCGGCAAAGTGTCGGATTTATAGCTTTTGGTGACGGCTGGATCAATCATCTCTATGTCCTGCCCAGCCATCAGGGGCTCGGTATTGGAGGGTTGTTGCTCGACAAGGCAAAACAGGGAGCGCGGACTCTGAGGCTCTGGACCTTCGAACGAAACGGACGCGCCCTGCGTTTCTATAGGAAACGAGGGTTCTCGGTCATTGATCGGACTGATGGCGCCCGTAACGAGGAACAGCAACCGGACCTGTTGCTGCAGTGGGATTCTTAGCTTCCGAGAAAGCCGCCGGCGATGCGCACTATGATGCGCATTATTCTGCTTTCTGCGAACGAATACGATGGGCGCCGATTGCATTGCCTCAGCCTACTTCAATGGCGCCCTTCACACTCCGATCGCCTGTAGCCATCATTTCCTGGGCGGAGGCTTCTCTTTTCCCAGTCTTTTATAGAACTCTTCCGGTATGTTCGCAGGGTCTTTGTAGAAGGCAAAGTGGCAGAAGCCGGGCCGCTTCGGCTCATTCACGAGATGAACGGGTTGGAGTTCTCCCGTACCTTCAAAAGCCAGCATCTCCATGATCGGACAATGTACGCAGTAAATGGGAAAGTCTTTCATGCCCCAGGTGATGGGGTGCCGTTCTACCACCCTGGCTAAACCGGCTTCGTAGCCTCCCAGCTCGATGATCCTCTCCCCGGAACCGCAGGGCTTCATGGTGACGACAACCTTCTCGTCGTCTTCCTCGATGGTAATGGGCTGAAGATGTCCGCGAAACGCCTTGACCTGATTGATTATGCGTGAGCGCAAGTCCGTCTCTTTTGACGGCTTGAAGACGGTTTTTCCTTCGATCGTGTGGGCGAACCGTTCGGCCTTCTCCACGGACTCGATTCCGTAGTTTTGGTAGATATAGGTCAGTAGCCCGGTCGCCCAGAACATGTAACCGTCGTGCAGGTGGTTGAACTCTTTATACATGCGCTGGACGAGTTCCTTCGCCCTCTGCTTAACGCCTTGTTCGATCGCTTCTTGGGCGACATCCAGGGTGCGCCTTTCCATCTCGCGCAATTCTTCGTCGGTAAACAGTCTGTTGCCCCTCATAGTCACTCCTCATTCTGGATTCCGCGCACCGTCGGGCTCGCAGAGTAGCGTCGTTGGTGCGGATACACAAGCCGTTGTCTAACACCTTTTCGGAACGGCATTGGGCCGTAGGCCGATAGCGTCCCGTTTCCCTCTTCCCGCGATGCGCCCAGGCACCGCCGGGCCGTGAACCGCGACGGGAGGCGCGTGAGACAGTTGCGCCCTTAACGCAGCGGGCGCAGAATGGCCCGGGCGGGGCCCGCGTCGCCGCCTTGCATGAGGAGCGGAAGGCAGAGCAACTCGTATTCGCCGGGCGGCACATGACCCAGCGCGCAGGATTCCAGAACGTAAACGCCCGCTCCGAGCAAAGCTATATGCGTTTTCCTGAGGGCTTCTTCGTCTTTAATGTCGCCGAGGCTAATGTCGTCCAACCCGAAGAGGACAATCCCTTTCTCAGCCAGATACTCCGCCGCAGCAAGATCGAGGTACACGAAATCTTCCATCCACCCCGGCCCTTCGTAGGCGCGTGGGGAGTTGCGCGTCTTGCACAGGATGCGCTCGCCCTTCCGGATGTTGTGCCGTTCCAGTTCCTCTACTTTGATCTTCACTGGATCTTTGATCTCAATCACCCGCGCCGGCCCTATGGTGGCATCCAGCGGCATGTCGGAAATCGTGGATCCCCCGGGAATAAAATGGGTCGGAGCATCGACGTGCGTGCCGGTGTGCGAGATGATCTCGATCTTGCTCATCGTCACTGGAGCCCCCAGCGCCGGATCCATCATGCGATAGATTCTCGGGGGCACCGGATCCAGGGGGTTGTAGACCATCTCCTGCTTGAGGGGGACAGAAATGTCATACCAGCCTTGGGGTACTTTGACAGTCATGATTACAGCTCCTTCCGCAAATTGTTTGGAACGGTGACAAGCTTAGAGCCGAATGATTCTAATTCAGCATCTGCTTCTTGTTGCGCGTTTCGACTTCGACGCTTGTTTGCAATGCGTTCACTCGCCTGTTATTTCCTCAACACTGGTTCACGAAGAAGTCTGGCAACGCACACCGTAGGTGCCTCGCCGTGGCTTCAGCGATTAACGCCAATACTGGCCGGGATTTCTATTTTGGCATCCAATTTTAGACAGTTTACACCCAACCGCCTCGCGGAGCCGGATTTCCAGCAGTTTTCATTCCGAGTGCGTCCGGGAATCCACGGATGGCCATTCCCGCCTGTTGCCCGGCAATCGACAACAGCCACTACAGCGGAACCAGAGTAGATGTACCCCGAAAGCACGCGAGCTCTGCGGTCTATCGCTTTGGCCCTGAAGAATTACCTCTTCATGGGGTCCGATTCCGGCGGTAAGTGCCGCATCGCTCGATTGGTCTGCGTGTACTCGGCCCCTGGGCCCGTGGCGAAGTGGAAGATTGGCTTGTCGACCCGGTGGATGACCAGCGGACAGTGATAGACGTTCTTGGGCATAAAGATAAGGCAGCTCTTGGTGAGCATGAATTTCTCGTCTTCGATCCATAACTCGATTTCTCCGCACAGCTCGTTCGGATTCTTGAAATCGGTTCCGAAGAAGGCGATCACTTCGTCATAGTCGTGCGCGTGCGCGTTGGGTTCAGCCGTCTCAGGATAGACGCCTGGGGTGCCCGGCCAGAGCCACACCGATTCGGTGTAGAAGGAACCTTTTACCACCACGTCGTCCAAGCTCAGAATTTTCTTGTGCGAGGGGGTATCGGAGACCGTTGCGGGGTCTACACCGGGCGGCAGAGTGGCGTCGCGCGAATCGCGCTTCAGATCGGTAAGAATGTATTGGCTGTATTTAGACATTGCTCAATCTCCTCAAGCTTGGGTTACACCTCTTATGCCACGAATCTGGCGGCGTTCACTTGGGCCCGCGCCGTGAGCCGTCGGGCAGATCGAAGAAGCTGTTTGTCCATCCCTCCGCCAGGGTTCCGGCGCCCAGCATCATAGCCAGCTGAATCAACGGTCGCCGCACTTGTTTCCACAGCAGCGGCCCATGATCGGTCGTTTTCGGGAGATACACGCAGTGGCTGGTGTCGAACTCAAGCAGCTCTTCGCCAATGCCGAACTGCAGGCTTCCGCCCAGAGCCTCGGGATTGTCCGGGTCGCTGCCGATGTGCAGCACGATTTCGTCGAAGTCATCGTGCCGCATCTTCGGCATCGAAGGATCGGGCACTCCCCAGATCCAGCCGAACTCCACGTAGTGGCTCACCGCATTGATCTGGGTACGGCTTAGGTAGGTCATGGTGGGGTTCTGGCGGCCTTCGACGTAGTTGGGGCCGGCCTCGCGCATGGGACTGCGGATGACATATTGCTCATAGTCGAACTTCTCCGTCTTATTGGGAAGCTCGACTATGGTTCCGTCAACCGCCTTGCGGCCAGCGGGGTAAGGATCGCCGCAACCGAATACCATGGATAGCTGAACGTGCGGGCGGCGAACCTCCTTCCAAACTACCGGGCCGTAGGGCGTCCCCTTGGGAATAAAGACCGAGCTGGTGGAGTTCAAAACAATGGATTGTCCGCCCAGGTACAACTCGACGGTGGCGCCCAGTACCTGCGGCGTCTCGGGATCCATGCCAATGAACAGCACGAGCTGATCGTGGGCGAGAACCTGCGGCGGCAGGCAAGGATTGGGCTCCGGAATGGCGTAAACCCAGGCCATCTCGATATGAAAGTTTGCCTCTGGAATCTGTTGGCTGCTCAGAAAAGTCATGGGAGGCGCTTGGCGCCCCTTCACGCTGGGAAAACGCACATCGTACATCGGCTTGCGGACTGCGAACTTCTCATATTTGGATAGGGTCATCGAGCGCATGTCTCCGTTGCAACCTGAGAAGAAGGGATTCGGTATTCCCGGCGCCTGTTCGGTGCGTGCCCAGTGGCCGTTCGTTGCGCAGGAAGAATCGAACTCCGGCATATCGTTTACCGAAATTCGCCGGGCACTCCAACTCCTTTCCTGCAATACTCTTTCATTTCCTTATTCACGCCGGTTTATTCCGGTGCACAGACGCTCCCCATTTAATTCCTAAGAAACTAAAGTGGAGCGGCCCTCTTGTTCTTTCTATATTCCTGACTGGATATAATTGATTACATCCCCTATATGGCGCGACCAATACGTGAACCATCCCCAGTAGCATCTACTATCAAACCAGGGCTCACACAGTCGCCAATCTGGTAAATTTCAGGGGCTGACTCCTTCAGGCTCTTGACGAACTCAGTGTCCGGTACCATGGCCAAAGCAGGCAATATGGTATCTGCCGCCAAGATCCTTTTCTCTCCTTCTTTGGTAGTGATCGTTAGCCCCTTATCTGTTATCTCCTCATACTTAACGCCGGACAACAACAGTACTCCCTTTTGCTCCAGCCACGGAAACAGGCGGTCCCTATAACAATCAACCATGCCTTTTCCCATTTTCACATCTGTGTCCACGACTGTTACATTTCTACCACGCTTAACCAGAAATGCGGCTAACTGGAGGCCTTGTACGCCGCCACCGATAATGACAACACTTTTGCCGATGGGCATCCACAATTTCGTGGCCCATATGAGCAGCCTGGGGCCTGCGAACCTCAAAGAGGTCTTCAGCCGGCGGTTCAGGCTGGCAGCCCTGACCACCTTGCCTGAATCGATTCCAGGTATTTCGGGAAGGGAATATTGCCCTCCTGTGGCTAGTATGAGCACATCTGGCTTAACCTGCTCAACCAACGCCTTATTCACCTCTTTGCCAAGACTGATCTCAACGCCCAGCTTGGTAATTTGGGTGCTGAGATAGCGAACCAAGGCTGGAAGGTTTTCGATTTCAACCCCCTTCACCGTGGCAGCTAAGGGTAGGGATCCTCCCAGTTGATGTTCTTTTTCATACAGTACTACTTCATGTCCCCTTAAAGCTGCTACCCTTGCCGCCTCCATTCCCGCTGGTCCACCACCGACTACCATAACCTTTTTCTTCTTAACCGCGGGTTTGATCTCGTACTCCCGCTCTTTTGCCAGGGAAGCATTAATGCGGCAGCGGAAGTAGCCCGGAAAATCTGCTGTATGTACCCCGTCGATGCAGGTGAGACAGCGTGTGCACGGGGCAATATCCTCCAGTCTTCCTGCGGCAACCTTGTTAGGGAGCTCCGGGTCGGCCAACAGGCGTCTGGTCATGCCAATAAAGTCCGCCTTACCCTGTCGAAGGATCCTCTCTCCTAGTTCAGCATCGATGCCTGCGGTGGCAATCACCGGTATGGAAACTACCTTCTTGACTGATGCGACCAGAGGCACCCAAAATCCAGCCCCGTTATGGCTTCCATCAAGCCCTTCCGGCAAGGGGTCCGGAGGCTCTGGATAGCAGACCGTATCGGGCCAGTTGATTGAAGCATAGATTGGGCCTAAACCATCGGCTTTTGGATGAAGGTTATCGGCGCCGGCGGCTTCAAAGATTCGACCGAACTCCTGACCCTCCGCGAGAGTTATGCCGTCTTCTATCCCATATTCGGCAGCATTATAAAGGACGCCGACGGGGAAGTCTTTCCCCAGACGTCTCTTCATTTCCTTCAGGATTTCAACCATAAACCGAGATCTGTTTTCCAGGCTTTGAGGGCCATATTTGTCCAGGCGTTTATTCCAGTGACGAGACATGAAAGTATTGCCCAGGTGCTGCGTGCCGCAGTGTAACTCCACGTGGTCAATCCCGGCCTTCTTGTACCGCTCCGCCGCCTTTACGAATTTCTCCTGAACTTCTTCGATCTCGGCAAGGGTTGCCTCAACGGTTTCGTCACCATCGTCTCCATACATGTCCCCTTTCATCACCGAGGCAGCGATCGGTGGGCGCCCGGAAAGCTTCGCCGGGCACCAGGGTCCGGCATGCATCATCTGCACAGATAACTTGCAATCGTGTTTGTGGACGGCATCCGCCAATTTACTAAAGCCTGGAATGTATTCGTCGCCATCGATACGCAACCCCTCGGCCATCCTTGCGCCTAGAGGATAATCAAAGTAGGCATTCCAGAGAATAACCATGCCTGCGCCACCCTTGGCCACTGTCTCTATGTAGTCGATGGTTTTCTGGTTCATATGGAAATCGTGGGGGTCATGGGTATTCAGTTCTGCGGCAGTCTTTATGATTCGGTTCTTAATCTGCAACTTCCCTATATTGCAAGGTGAAAGGAGCTTATCGAATTGCGCCTTCCTGCTCATGATCACTTCTCCGTTTGGGTTTTGTCCCCAACAGGGCCTGCCCGAATAATTCGCCGGGCACTCCAGAATCGAGTTACGAGTGTTTTGCGATTCGGTGTAATCTCATATCTCGAAGAACTTACAGCGTTATTCCCAGATCACGCAAGTTCCGGCTCCCAACTCACTCCGCGATCTTCGGAATATTTGCGAAGATGATTGCGGCTAAAACCGACAAAATTGAGGCGTACGAAGCCGCGCTCCACTCGGCCTTGTCCACGGTCGCGCCTAAAACATCGGACCAAGGATTCCGGCGACAGCGAGAACATTAGGGCCACAACAAGGGCAGCGAGAGAAATGGCGAACCTGGGTAAAGCTATAACAACATTTTGTCTCTAACGCCCTAACTCACAAACCCTGCTGGCTACGGTTGATCACGTCGTCCTGGATCTCCGGCGAGAGTTGCACAAAGTAAGCGCTAAAACCGCCTACCCGCACTACCAGGTCCTGGTGGCTTTCCGGGTGCGCTTTGGCATCGAGCAGTTCCTTGGTGTCCACCAGATTGTATTGGATATGCTGCCCGCCTTGTCTCAGGAACGTATCGGTAAGCACCGCAAGCTTTCCTCGGCTCTCCGGGCTTTGGACAGCGCTCGCAGAAAACTTCTGATTCAGGGCGCAAGGTAACGATTCGTGAAATCCGGCTTTGAGCGCCGAGCGGAGGACGCCTGTGGGCCCGGACTTATCCATTCCCCGCATGGGCGACATGGAACCATCGTTCAGTGGTTCCTTCGCCTTGCGGCCATTGGGTAGCGCCCCCACGCCCAAGCCGCCGAAGTAATGCCAGGACAACCCCTCCCGGACAACATTGAAAGGCGGGTCCGGGCTATTGTCGTAGGACCGGATCACTGCCCCGTTAGACCCGCCCACATCGCGAACCATCATGTCGGCCTCATCGATGTCGTTGCCGTATTTGGGCGCCGCCAGACACATCTGCCGTATCTGTTCCCCGCGCACTCCCGCAAAATTGGCATCCAGCGCATCCAAAAGCTCACTCATTGAGATCTTCTTCTCCTCGAAGACGAGCTTTTTGACGGCCAGCAGAGAATCCGCCGTATCGATGACTGCCCGATCACCCTGGCAGAAAGTGTGGTACGCAGGATCCGTGACCACCGTGTCCTTGCCCTTTTCCATGCACTGTTCGGAATTGAGCGTCGAGAGGAAAGGCAGGCGCATATACTTCTCGTTTTCTTGCCGGGCTATGGCCGCCAGCCAGAACATGCGCTCAGTCACGAACTCATACTGTTTCTTATATGCATCGTACAATTGGTCAAACGTCGTAAAACTGCGGGGGTCGCCTGTCTCTAAGCCTACCTGTTTCCCGGTGATCGCCGACCGCCCGTTGTGCAGCGCTATATCGAGAACGCAGGCGCCATTGATTGCTCCCAAGCCTTCACTGCCTACATGTTCTATGGTTCCCGAAACAACGGGCATCACACATCCCAATCCATACCAGTCCCTGGCTCTTTCCACCGGAATGCCACACGCGGCGAAGTACTCAACTATATAATCGCCATTCTCGAATAACGGTATACCGCCCTTAACTTTAACATTGGTCTCGACCGCCTTATCCAAAAGCCAGCGCGGCGTGCCCTTGTGCCACTGCAAACCGACAGTGGGAGTGGAAAGCTTCATCAAGCCAATCACGTGGAGGATAAGATAGCTCAGGAGATTCGCAGCGTCTTTGCCCTCCTTATCCACTCCGCCGACATTCAGCGAGTTGATGCCGTAGCTGACTTGGTGGGTCTCCCTGAAGCCCGCGTTCGCAATGAGGATCTGGCTGCCCCAGTGTCCGAGGCCGCACGCCAGCAGCTCCACGGCCCGCTCCAACGACAGCGTGCCATTGCGATAGTCGCTCTCGAAATACGGCCACAGATACTGATCGATGCGCCCCAGCACCGGGTAAAAGCAGGCCGGGTCTTCCAGATTCTTGCAAACGCCGATCAAATGCATTGCCTGAATGGCTTCGTGGAAGCTGCGCGGCTGATGCTCGGGAACCCAGTCGCATATTTCGGCGATCAGCAACAGCTCCTGTTTCCGGGCGGCATTCGACTCGGACTTCGCCATTTGCCGGGCCAGCTCAGCATAGCGGTGAGCGTAGGCGATCGCCGCTTCGCAGACGATAATGACCGACTTCCAGAAATACAGCTTGCGGATATCGGTATCCCTGCTCTTTAGGAAACTATCGATGTGCCCCTGCGCCTCGTCGATGAAACCTCGCATTCCCTTGGCCAGCGCTCGGTCCCACATTAAGGAGCCAGACGCACCTGGGACAAAACCCACCGCAGGAGCCGGGTCCTTCAGTTTGGCTTCCACACAATCGTCCGACCATGTCCCCACCAGGCTATGCCAAGCGGACTGGATGTGGTCCGGCGCCGTCTTGCCCTCGAAGTACTTCGCGCACTCTCTCAGTATCTGCCGGTCCTCGACCGACAACGCGCCCTTCGCGGTAAGGGTGAGCTCCAGGTTGGCGTCATCTTCCCACAGGTCCGGGATGTAATCCCCGCATATGTCGATGGCGGTGGTGGCAGCGAGAAGCCCGGTGGAAATCCTCCCCACGATCAGGTCGAAGTCAAGGATATCTATCGGCACTGAGGCGAGAATCTTGGCGAGCATCTTCGCTCTGCGTATCTCAATATCCTCCCCCTCGGTCTCTTTCCAGGACTCCATGGCCAGTTGCTGCCGCCGGGTGCAAACCCGCGATGGGGCGTTGCGCCGCGCTTCTTTCCACCGCAAGAGCCGTTCGTTCAGTTGCAGTCCATCGATCTCTAGAAACAGCTCTGCATCAGGCATGGTCAGGGTAGTTTCCACCTGCCCGGTCGACAGTGTTCGTGATGCCATTTGTCCCTCCTCTTGAACTTTTCCTAATGACAATGACGTATGATGGCAACCGGTTTGTGCCAGACCTGAACACTGCGTTGACGGTCGCGCCATTACCGCCAAGCTCGGCGCTATAGGTGTTGGTCAGCGTTTGAAACTCGGCAATCGCGTCAATTCCCACCGAGCTGCCGATGAAACCTGAGCCGCCGCCATGTCGGAAATAGCTAGATATAGTATTTAATTAAGGAGCGACCGTTGTAAAGAGCAACCGTTGTCAACGTAAGAGTTGTGCCCCAGATCCGCTGGTAGTGGCTTTTCAGTTTGGAGTGGACAGGGAGCTGACAGTGTCGAGCCACAGGAGGCAAGCACGACAACAAAGCCCCTGGTTGACCGTTCTCGTTTTGATTTCAATTTTTTGTTGTTCTTATAGATCAAGGACGAATCCGCCCCACAGTCGAAGTCCAAGTCCTTTGCCGAGAATATGAGTGAACCCCAAAACTGAGACAAGTGTCAAAGGCGCGGTAAAAGGGGAACCACTGGCGCGTGAGTGATATGCGCATCGTATTGGGATCCTTGTTCCGTCGTTATGATCAGTTCGCCGTCAACACCTCCTTCAGGCGATCTGCGGAAAGATGGCAGTATAGGGGAGAAAATCCCTGGCTGGGAATAGCATCGCCATTCTCGCCGAAGGACAAGTAAGGCTCGCCATCAGCATTCCAGTCGGCCCAGTTTGGAAGACCCGGACCGTTGGGGTTTCCGGACTTTGCAAAATTGGTCCAATAGGTTTGCATCACGCGCGACAGCTTATGATCCGTTGCATTGAACGGCAGCCAGTTAAAGAAGGGGGCCCCGAACGTCCCGAAGACGTAAGGGAGTTCCAGCGAATGGAAGGCCCCGAGATCAGACTCGCCGGGCCCTGGGACTGAACGGTCAAACCTGTAGACGTAGGCATGCTGTCCCGCGCTTGCGGTCAGCGCCGCTTCTGCCCCTATGGGACAGGCAAACATGGTGTCGCTGGTGGTCTGGTCGACGGCAGCGGCGCCACCAACCATCATGCGCGCCATGTATGTGACGATCATGAGATCTGTCCAGTTTCCGTAAAGAGGGCGTGTTCTATCGGCAGTCTGTTTGAACAGGTCGCTGACAGACGGTTTCGGGGGCGCATTGCCTGAGCTCTTTGTGGCGGCCTCAGCGCCAATGCGGAATGCGCTCCACTCCCTTGCGTTGAAGCCGGCCATCAGGTCAACCTTCTGAATCGCTCCGGAGGCAAAGGCGTGCGCGGGCGAGAGCGGCAGCACCCAGCCATCGACGATGGGGGCGTTGGGGTTATTGCCTTTGAATTGCGTGGCGATCAGCCGGTCCTCGATCTGTGCCACCTGGGCAGCGGGGATTTGTCTGAGAGCCTGCAACTGCGAACCGGGAGGTCCGCCAGCCGTCTTGCCAACCGCATCGCCCAAAGCCGCCATATCGGAAACGGAGCGTACCGGTCCCAGGCCAAAGCCGGGACCGCTCTCCGCGATCACCTTGCGAAACAGACCTTTGCTGAGAGGAGATGTCATCAGGATCATGGCATCCACTGATCCGGCGGACTCCCCGAACAGCGTCACGTTGCCAGGGTCGCCGCCGAACTGCGCGATGTTCTGCTGCACCCATTTGAGGGCCGCAATCTGATCGAGAAGGCCATAGTTTCCTGAACTGTTGTGGGGAGACTCCGCGGTCAACTCCGGATGGGAAAAGAAGCCCATGACCCCCAGGCGGTAGTTGACCGTGACCACAATGACGCCATAAGACGCCAGGATGGCGCCGTCGTAGCCGGTCTCCGTTCCGCTGCCTACTCGGTTGCTTCCGCCATGCACCCACACCATGACGGGAAGGTGTACGGCCTTTTCCGGCGTCCACACATTCAGATAAAGGCAATCCTCTGACGGATCAACGGTCTCAGGGGTATAGGCGGCATGATAGGCCGTCGCAAGCGGCGCAAGGAAGGTATTCAGCCCCTGGACATTCTGGATACACGGGTGCGATGGCTTCGTCGCTTCGCGAATTCCAGACCAGTTGGTTACTGGTTGTGGCTCGCGCCACCGGAGAGGGCCTACCGGCGGCGCAGCGAAAGGAATGCCCTCAAACACGGCAATATCGCCTTGCGACCTGCCTTGGACGGTGCCGCTTGCCAGATGAGCAACGGGACCTGACGAGGGCGCCGGTTTCGCCAACCCAGGAAAAGCCGGCAGGATGGTCAATGCAAGCCAAAGATGATGGAACCGCATGAAAGCGCCTCTCACTGAGTTTTGATGATCTTCCTGGCCCAAGTCATGATCTGGCCGTACAATCCAGATCTTCGATCCGCTTCAAGCGATCGGGATGATGATAAACCGATCAGCTGTTCCTCTACCGGCCACCACCCATCAGCAGAATTCGCCTGCGCCGATGACTGCGGCCCTAAAACCATTCCCGAGCGTCTCTCGCGAGCGTTTCAAAAGCTCGTAAAGGACCCACTTCCAAAACGAAATAATAATGATGCATAATTGAGCCGCACAGGTTAAATTCGGACATAGGAGTGTTCTTTTCGGACAGGGTTTGGTCGTCATGGAACTACCTCTTTGGAACGAAAAGCGGTACGCGCCCTACAAGGTAGCAGCCCTTGTTGAAGTTCTTGGGGAACAGGGAATTGCGCCTGAAGCGAGCCTGGCAGGTTCAGGCCTATCGCCGGAGAGTCTTGCGAATCCTGAGACCCTCACTTCCGTTCGCCAGTACGTCACGGTATGCTGCAATGCTCTCCAGCTATCGAAAGACCCCGAGACGCCTTTTCGCACAGGCAGTCGAATTCCGCTGTCTGCATATGGGATGTACGGATTTGCCTTGGTATGCAGTCCCACGATTCGCGAGTACTTTGAAATGGCTGTTAAATACCACCGACTCGCGACACCGCTTCTTTCCATGTCCTGGCACGAAGAGGGCGATTACGTATCATGGATTGTCCCCGATTACGTATCATGGTCTCTCCCGATGAATGGAGCGGTCACGCATTCTGACTCATTGCTGCGTTTTCTCACCGAGCAACTCCTGACCCAGCTCTCATCGCATCTGAGAGCCGTCCTCGAAAACGACTCTTACCTGCCTGTTCACGCTGCGCTTTCGTATTCTGCTCCAGCGCACACCCATCTTTACAAACGCTATCTCGGCTGTCAGGTGCGGTTCGGGCAGCCGATGTCACAGCTCACTTATCCGAAGTCGATTCTCTCTGCTAAACCGCGCATGGCACACCGTCTTACTTCGAAAATCATGCAGGAAACCTGCGATCGTATTCTCGGTGAGACAAAGACATCGACCGGTGTCGCCGGTGGGGTCTATCAGATCATCGCATCTACACCTGGGCATTCACCAAGCATGGAAGATGTAGCAAAGCAGATCGCCACGACGGTACGGACGCTCAATCGAAAGCTCCACGCCGAGGGAACCTCTTTTACTCAAATTCTCGATGATGTCCGCTGCAACCTGGCAAGCGAGTACCTCCGTTCCACGAAACTGAGTATCGAAGAGATTGCAGAACTCGTGGGATTCAGCGAGGCTACGAACTTTCGGCATGCATTCCGCAGATGGACCGGCAGCACCCCGGCGCGCTATCGGCCTTAAACTCGGACCTTCACTCGCCCGCACAACGCCCCTCCCGCGATGTCCGAAAACGACATGAAAACGTCCGCTCGGAACCTGTCGCATCTTGTCTTTCACTTTTTATTATCATTCGGTCATTGATACTGTCGAGACAGAAGATGGCAAAGAGCAATCGCAAAATCATCATTTCCTGCGCCATTACCGGTGGTGTCCACACTCCAACCATGTCGGAGTATCTTCCCATCACTCCATCCCAGATCGTTGACAGTGCCGTTGAGGCTGCCGAGGCTGGGGCCGCGATTGTCCATCTCCACGCCAGAAATCCCGAGAATGGCAGGCCCTCGGCTGATCCTGCGCTCTTCCAGCAGATTTGTTCTGCTCTGGCAGAACGCACAAGCGCGATCATCAATATCACAACTGGCGGCAGTTCCGATATGACGATCGAACAACGACTCGCTTTTCCTTTGCAGGCCAAACCCGAGATGTGCTCGCTGAACCTGGGATCAATGAACTTTTCCATTCATCCCGTAGCCGACCGGATCACGAAGTGGCGTTATGACTGGGAGAAACCGAAGGTCGTAGGCATGAAAGACCTTGTTTTCCGGAATACCTTCGCCGACATTGAATACATTCTTTGTAATCTTGGGGAAGATGGCACTCGATTCGAACTCGAGTGCTACGACACCGGGCACCTTTACAATCTCGCATACTTCGTCGATCGCGGCATGATCAAGCCGCCGTTGTTCATTCAGGCTGTTTTCGGAGTCCTTGGCGGGCTTGGTCCAGACCCGGAAAACCTCTTCGTGATGCGATCTACGGCGGATCGCTTATTCGGACGAGATTGCTATCACCTTTCCTTGTTCGGCGCAGGACGCCACCAGATGTCTCTTCTAACCATGGGAGCCATCATGGGCGCAAATGTGCGCGTGGGGCTGGAAGATAACCTCTATCTCGGCCCTGGCATAAAGGCGACGAGTAACGCCGAACAGGTCAGAAAGATCCGCCACATTCTTAATGAACTCTACCTTGAAATCGCCACCCCCTCGGAAGTCAGGGAGATGTTGCATCTGAAAGGCCCGGAAAATGTCCATTTCGTCTGATTGCTCTAACGGTATCAAGTCGTTGGAAGGAAATTCAATGAGAACTGAGACAAGGATGACCTTCAAGGAACGGCTCTATCCCCCACCGGGGCTGCGGGTCCTTGTAACCGCCGGAGCCTCTGGTATTGGAGCCGCTATTGCATCCGCATTCACAGAAACGGGCGCTCAAATCCACGTGTGCGATATCGACGCCACAGTTCTGGCCACATTCCAAAAGTGCTTCCCTTCCTCTCAGGCAACATGCGCTGATGTGGCCGATGAAGCACAAGTGGCATCGCTTTTCGAGACGCAGCGGTCAAAATTCGGCGGTCTTGATGTCTTGATTAATTGCGCCGGCATTGCGGGACCAACAGCCGGAGTGGACGAGATCACAGAACTAGAGTGGCGCCGCACGATCGACGTAAACCTGAATGGCCAGTACCGCTGTCTGCACCATGCGGTACCAATGCTCCGGGAGTCCAGATTCGCCAATATTATTTGCATTTCGTCCATTGCAGGCCGTATGGGGATTCCGTGGCGCACGCCGTACGCGGCAACAAAATGGGCGATCGTGGGAATCGTTCAGTCGCTTGCCATCGAACTGGGCCCCGACAACATCAGGGTGAACGCAGTGCTGCCAGGTATTGTCGAGGGTCCTAGGATGGATGGCGTCATTAGCGCCCGGGCTAAGCTCGAGGGCGTCGACGAGACAGCGATGCGCGAAAGATATCTCAAAGGAATCTCGCTGCGCCGCATGGTGACAGCAGACGACGTGGCGCTCATGTGTCTCTTCCTCTGTTCGCCTGCAGGTTGGAATATTGCAGGGCAGGCGATCAGCGTGGACGGGAATGTCGAGCATGGTTAAACCATGACTCAAGCAAGAAGGTGAAGACTGGCCCCCATGACAAGCGCGAAGCCCATATATTCGTCCTTAGCGCCGCCAGGGCAGGCCGGTCAAGCGTGGAAACCAGAAGCTGCTGCCCCCGGACCCCGCGCCTGGATTGCCCTTGGCATGTTGTGCCTGGTGTACGTCCTGAATTTCCTTTCCCGGCAGTTGCCTGGCATCCTTGCCAAGCCTATCCAGGACAGCCTGCACGTCTCCGACGGTCAGCTCGGCCGCATAGGCGGCCTTTACTTCGCGGTTTTTTACTGCTGCATTTCGATTCCGGTCGGATGGCTCGCCGACAAGACGAACAGGTCGAGGGTGCTGGCGGCCGCCTGCGCTATTTGGAGTGCGGCAACGATGTGCTGCGGCCTCACGGCTTCTTATCTGCAGTTTGCCGTCGCGTACATGACGGTTGGCTTCGGCGAAGCCGGCGGCGTTCCGCCCTCCTACTCGATCATTTCCGACTACTTTCCATCCGGCCGCCGCGGAACAGCGCTCGGTCTCTATAATGTCGGCCCACCGATCGGCGCAGCGCTGGGCATTGCCTTCGGCGCTTCGATTGCCGCTGCGTCCAGTTGGCGCTGGGCATTTTTCATCCTCGGCGCCGTTGGTCTTTTCGCCGTGATCGGCGTGCTCGTGCTCGTGCCGGAACCCCGCCGCGGCGGTCTCGATCGCATCCCTGTGCAGTTGACCGCGAACAAACCAGGTTTCCGGCAGACCTTTGCCATGTTCTTTTCGCGTCCCTCTCTCCTGCTCGTCTCCCTGGGGAGCGGCGCAAACCAGTTCATCACCTACGGTCTGAGCAATTTCGCGGTCCTCTTTCTCATGCGCGAGAAAGGGATGACGCTCAACCAGGTCGCGGTTTATTATGCGCTGGTCGTCGCCATCGGAATGGGCGGAAGCATGCTCGTCTGCGGGCGGGTGATCGACCGGTTCACAAAACGATCGAAACAAGCCTATTCCCTGGTTCCCGCCGTATCGCTTACTCTTGCCATTCCATTCTTTCTAGTATTTGTCTGGTCGCCTTCCTGGCATCTCGCCCTGCTCTTCCTCACTGGCACTTTCTTTCTGAATTACTTCTATCTCTCGTCGGCAGTTACGCTTGTTCAGGAAGAGGTGCGGCCTGACCAGCGCGTCATGTCGGGCGCGTTGCTGCTGCTGGTCATGAATTTCATCGGCCTCGGCCTTGGCCCCACCTGCGTGGGCGCAGCCAGCGACTTTTTCCGCGCCAGCCATCCTCACCACTCATTGCAACTTGCTCTTTACACGCTGACGCCGATCTATGTCGTGGCAATTTTGCTTTTCCTGGCGTTGGCGCGCGTGCTACGAACCGAAAGCCGTACAGCAGGAGAATCCGTCCCATGATCTCACTTCGTCGCTTGCTTGTTGTGGCCGCCGCGGCCTGGCTTCTTGCTCTGGCGCCTTCGTGCGACGCTCAACGGAGTGCAACGATGCCCGATGCATCTCACGGCAACAAAAATCCCATCGTGAACCCTCCTGCCGGCACGGTAGAGGGCCAGATGGAAGGCGATCTCCGCGTATTCAAGGGCATCCCCTATGCATTGCCCCCGGTGGGCGCAGCTCGTTGGAGACCGCCCAGTCCCGTGCCGCCGTGGGCGGGCGTCAGAGAAGCCACCGAGTTTGGGCCCGTATGCCTCCAGCCGCAAAACGCAACTGCGAGTATCTACGCCTGGATTCCGGCGCCAATGAGCGAGGATTGCCTGACGCTGAATATCTGGGCTCCCGCAAATGCACGTAATGCGCCAGTCTTTTTCTGGATTCACGGCGGCGCTCTCACTACCGGTTCGAGCAGAGATGCAATCTGTAATGGCGCGCGGCTCGCCGACCAGGGCATCGTTGTCGTCTCCATCAATTACCGGCTGGGTGTACTCGGATGGCTCGCTCATTCTGAGCTCAGCCATGAGTCACCGCTTGGCGTTTCCGGCAATTATGGTTTGCTCGATCAGATCCAGGCTCTGCAATGGGTCCGGCAGAACATCCGCGCCTTCGGCGGCGATCCTTCGAACGTGACCATCGCGGGCGAATCCGCGGGCGGCCTTAGCGTGATGTACCTCATGGCAGCGCCTGCCGCTCGAGGTCTATTCGCGAAGGCAATTGCCGAAAGCGCGTACATGATCTCCACGCCCGAGCTGAAGCAGCACAGTTTCGGCTCGCCTTCCGCCGAGGAGAGCGGTACGAAGCTCGCTGACGCGCTTCACGCCACCGATATCGCGGCTTTGAGGGCGATGGATGCGGGCACGTTGACAGACGCGGCGCCTGCTGCGGGGTTCGCGCCATGGGGCGCCATCGACGGACACGTGCTGCCGCGCCAACTTGTCGACGTCTTCGATAGGGGTGAACAGGCGCCTGTGCCGCTGCTCGCGGGCTTCAACAGTGGCGAAATCCGCTCGTTGATGGTTCTGGCCCCGCATCCTCCCGCGAATGCAGCCGAGTACGAAAACATGATTCGCGACCGCTATCTCGATCTCGCCGATGAATTCCTGCGGCTCTATCCCAGCCGGAACATGCAAGAGAGCATATTGGCCACAACGCGAGACGCACTGTACGGCTGGACTGCGCAGCGGCTGGTTAGAAAACAAACCGCACTGGGCCTGCCGTCTTTCCTTTACTTTTTCGATCACGGCTACCCGGCCGCCGACGCTGCCGGTCTGCACGGCTTCCACGCCAGCGAATTGCCTTATGTGTTCGGCACGTTCGATGGCACGCCGCCGCATTGGCCGAAAATTCCGGCAACACCCGAGGAGATGAAGCTCTCCGACGCGATGATCGGTTATTGGACGAGCTTTGCTCGCACAGGCCGGCCACAGGCCGCAAATGAGCCGGATTGGCCGGCGTTCGGGTCGTCAGGCGCATACATGGCATTCACTGATGCGCCGCATCCGTCGGATCGTCTCCTCCCAGGGATGTACGAGTTCAATGAGGAGGTCGTCTGCCGGCGCCGGGCGAGCGGGGACGTCGCCTGGAACTGGAATGTCGGCTTAGCTTCGCCCAAACTCCCGGCTCAACAGGGGCAATGTAAGCAGTTTCGGGAGCCTCCAGCGGAATCTCGATGAGAGCCGACTGCGACATCTCATCGGCCACGCATCAGGTGTATGACTTCCTAGTATGAAAACAGACGCCGAGTTGAGCCAATCTATCCTGGAGCGCAAGGGTTGTCCGTTGCATTATTGGACTGGCGGAGTCGAAAGCAGACCGCTCATTGTGTTTACGCACGGCGCTTGTGTAGACCATCATTCATTCCATTTGAGCGTTCCGGTTGTGGCCGAGCGCTATCGCGTGATGACGTGGGACGTCCGCGGGCACGGATTGTCGCAGCCCATGGGCGAGGATTTTGCCCTCCCTTTGGCGATGGAGGATTTGCTCGCAATTCTCGACGCGGTCGGTTGTGAGAAGGCGGTCTTCGTCGGTCATTCGAACGGCGCCTATATCGCCCAGGAATTGGCCTTCCGTCATCCGGAGCGAGTGCAAGCTCTCGTGATTGCCGACGGCACTTGCATCACCTGGAATCACGGGGCGCTGGAGATGTATCTCCTGCGGAGCAGCGCCGCGATCATGGCGCTAATGCCATTCGAGACGCTCAAGAAGGCGGGTCTGAAGGCCTTCTCGTCGAAACAGGAGGTGCAGGACTATACCTATCGTGCCTTTTCGCAGATTCCCAGACGCGAGTTCATCAAAATCTGGGACGGCGTGGTGAAAGGAGTGCATGCCGAGCCGGACTATCACATCGCCCAACCGTTGCTTCTCATGCATGGCGATGATGACCGCACCGGCGACATTCGCAGGATTGCGCCGTTGTGGGCCGAACGCGAGCCTAACTGTACTTACAGGGTAATCCCGAACGCCCGCCATTTCGCCATTCTGGACAACCCGGACTTCTTCAATCTCATCTTGATGGAATTCCTGGCAAGATGGGTACCAGTCGACACGGCAAACAACTGACCAGGAGGAACCTGTCTATGCCGGAGTTTCGAACCCTGATCAGTGGCCTGTCACTTACCGAATGTCCTCGATGGCATGAAGGGCGGCTTTACTTCTCGGACTTCTACACCGGCCGGGTCCTTGCCGTGGCCGAGGATGGCACAGCAGAAACCCTGGCTCACGTGCCGGGTCAACCCGGAGGGCTGGGGTTTTTGCCCGACGGACGGATGTTGATTGTGTCGATGCGCGACCGCAGGATTCTGCGTCGCGAATTCGACTCTTCTCTGACCGAGCACGCCGATCTGTCCACTCTCGCCCCCTGGCACTTGAACGATATGGTGGTCGACCCTGACGGCCGTGCATGGGTAGGTAATTTCGGATTCGATCTGATGGGAGGCGCCCAGGTTCGCACGACCATGCTGATCTCAGTCGAACCGGATGGCGCGGCCAGAGTTGCGGCCGACGGACTCGGCTTTCCCAATGGAGCGGTGCTGACCCCGGACGGCCGCACTCTGATCGTTGCTGAAACCATGATGAATCGGCTGAGCGCCTTTCCTGTCGCTTCGGGCTCGCTGGGTGAGCGGCGGACCTGGGCTGCTTTCGGCGATCCACCCGCAACCACCAACTTTGACGAGCTTTTCCGCCAGGCGGACGTGATGCCGGACGGGATTTGCCTCGACGCGGAAGGCGCCGTGTGGGTGGCCGATGCCAAAAACCGCCGGCTGATCCGCGTTGCAGAAGGCGGCCAATTCCTCGAAGAGCTCCCTACCGATGGAATGGGCGTATTCGCATGCATGCTCGGCGGCGACGACGGGCATACGTTGTTCGCCTGCGTTGCGCCCAGCTTCCACGAGGCTGAGGCATCTGCAAACCACAAGGCGGCGATCTGGATGACAAGGGTTCTGACACCTCACGCCGGCTTGCCTTAGATTCCGGAGCTCACATGCTCCCGGGAGATTCTTGGCGCGGGTGTCCGTAAATGACATGAAACTGTCTGCTAAGAACCTTTCGCGTCCTGCATTTGCTTTCTTACCATACGTAAATTCTGAGGCCAGACCAGATTAGGAGAGGAAAAACAGATGCGTTACTCCCAACAAGTGCAAACCGCTCGCAAGCAAATTGTCTCGCCCTGCCGCTCCGCATTCGTGTTCGTGGCGGTCGTCTCACTATTCACGGCCTGCGGGCTGTTATGGTCGCAGACAGGTTCAACTGGCGCTATCAGCGGCGAGGTCACGGACCCCACCGCTGCAATGGTGGTGGGCGCTCAGGTCAGGGTTACGGAGGCGGCCACCGGCTACACCCGAACCGTGCAAACCAACGACCACGGAATGTATGTCATTTCCTTGCTTCAGCCAGGGCGATACACGCTCGAAGTCACGAAAAGAGGGTTTAAGGTGGCCTTGTCGACGGACGTGCAGGTGATCGTGGCCGAGACAACGCCAATGAACGTACAACTGCAAACGGGCACGGTGACGGAAACGGTTACCGTGGCTACTTCAACCGTGCAGTTGGAGACCGAGTCGAGTGAATTGGGGCGCGTCACGGATTCCGCGATGGTTGAGAACCTGCCTTTGGCTACGCGCAACTTCACTCAGATCATCGGCTTGAACCCAGGCATCAGCCAGGAGGCCAACAACGCGGGATTGATCGGAAAAGGCAATGGCAGCCAGGACGCGAGTCCCGCGGGCGGAAGTCTCATGAGCCAGGGAGGCGCTTCGACTGACAACCACTTTGAAATGAATGGTATCACGATCAACGACATACAGGGCTCATGGCTCTACTCGGCGGGAATTCCGTCTCCCAATCCCGACACCATCCAGGAATTCAAAGTGCAGACGGCCCTGTATGATGCCACGTCGGGGCGCAATGCCGGAGCCGACGTCGATGTCATTACCAAAGGCGGCACCAACGCCTACCACGCAACGATGTTCGAGTTTCTCCGGAATGAAGATCTCAACGGCAATGACTGGTTTGCGAAGAGCTTAGGCCAGGCGCGTCCCGAGCTGCGGCAGAATCAATATGGTCTTACCGCGGAAGGTCCTTTGGTCAAGAACAAGGTTCTGCTCTTTGGTTCCTGGCAGGGCACAAAGCAGTTCAATGCCCAGGACCCATCGTGCCATAAATTAGTCCATCTCCCTCCCCTTGGGAACACTCCGGCCAGCCGCACGGCAGCGGGATTGGGAGCGACTTTTGCCGGCGATTACGGCTACCTTGGCCCGTATGGTGGCACGATCCTCGGGGCTCCCTACGCTGGCTACGTTTACTCGATCAATGGAATTACACCTATTGCTCCCCAGGCTGTGGCGCTGTTCAATGTTAAGCTGCCCAACGGTCAATACATGATACCGGCGCCGCAGACTATCGACACTTCCAAACCGCTCGAGGTTCAGGGCACTTCATTTATAAGCCAGCCAGGCTTTTTCCGTGAAAACCAATGGATGGCGAACGGCGATTACCTCAAGTCCGACCGCCACAAAATCTCGTTTCGCTATTTCGGCGCCACCAGCAACGAGGAGTGGACCGCTTTATACGACACTTTAGGAAATGGACTTTATCAGCCAGAGCGCTACGATGTGGGCTCGGTCTCAGACACCTTTACCCTGAGCCCCCGCTTGGTGAACCAGGCCACGGTCGGCCTGCATCGATCGATGTCGAACCAGACCTATAACAATGCTTTTACCTTCGATAGCTTGGGCATGAGCGATGGGTACAACACCTCGGGCGCGACCGTGTCCGGGGGCCTCCCGGCAGAGGATAACGCTTTCCCCAACATCTGGGTCTTCGACGATGGCTTCGAGACGGGCACAACTTCGGCGCTGTACTTTTTGCAGGATGAGTACATGGCCAATGACACATTGTCCTGGATGAAGGGAAAGCACCAGTTCACCTTCGGCGGCGGCTACACCTTCGGGCGGGATGATATGGCGAAATTTGCCTTCGAGGCCTATTTCCTTCCGCTTACCTGGGCGGATTTTCTGTCAGGGCAGAGCAACATAAATTTTGGCCCAGTTTATGGAGATTGGAGCAATATTTACGAGGATTTTGAGGGTATTGGGGACCTCGAGCGCGACTGGCGATACAGGCAGGGCAACGCCTTCATTCAAGACGACTTTAAAGTCACGCCGAGGCTCACGCTCAACCTGGGCTTTCGCTACGAGTTCATAGGCAACATGTCGGCTGGCGCCAGCGGGGGGAACGGCGGGGGCAACGTGGATGTAGCCGCGCTTAACAGGAATCCAGGTTCGGCGGGCAGTCTCGACGGTTTAATGGTTACTAAGAATTACAGCCTCGGCGCTTTGCCCAACGGAGTGATACGGGCGGGTAACAACTCCGCGCTCAATGACCAGGACGAGAATACAATCAATCCGCGTCTGGGGTTTGCCTGGACGCTGCCCGGCTCGGATCGGTTTGTTCTTCGCGGCGGAATAGGCATGTATCACACTACCACCGAGGCCCAGATGAATCTGCAATTGTGCAATGAACAACCAACCGGTGCGTGGGTGGTCCTGATAGGAGAGAATAACGTGAATACATCCGATGCCGCTCCCTTCCCGGTTGCTCCGGACTTCCCCCAATGGGTTCCTTACTCCACCTCAACCGAGGACACCATGGATTCGCTGGCTTTGAATTGGCGTCCTCCGACAACCTATCACTACAGTCTTGGCCTGCAAGCCAGACTCCCCGGCGGCTCCATCTTAGACGTCGCGTACGCCGGAGCACGCGACCTGCACTTGGTCTATGACCCGTCGATCAACCAGGCGGCTCTGGCCTCTCCCGCAAATCCGATTACCTACAATGGCCCTGCCGGCCCTGTCACAGTCACCACAAATACCGTTGCCAACGTCAACGAACGCAAACCCTTTCAAGGGTGGACAACGAGCACGTCGTATAACGATACGACTGCTATGGAGGCTTGGTATAGCTCTTTGCAAGCATCGCTAACGCAGAAATTCAGGCATAGTTTGCAGTACCAGGCTTCCTTCACCTGGGCGCGGTTGCTGAGTCCCGTACCGGGCTTTACCATCGGGTCCAACGAAATCGGACCCATCGGCGATCAGAATGCTACGCGCGCTCACGAGTCTGGATACGGACCGGATTACAATATTCGGCCGCTGCGGTTTGTACTTTCGGGGCTCTATAATCTCCCCGGCCCGACGAAGAACCGCTTGCTGGCAGACGTTATTGGTGGGTGGAGTGTTGCAACCACTACTTTGATCCAGGACGGCCAGCAAGCGTCCATTGACTACGACAACACCACCAGCGCTTACGGCATATCCGCCGATCGGGCGAGCTACGCTCCGGGTTGCAACAAGAACCATGTATCGACTTCGGGATCGATGGGTTATCGAGCAATTCACGGCTACATCAACAGCAATTGCTTCACAACCCCGGCATTTATCGTTGACTCCGGTGGCACCGAGGACGCCACGGGTTTCGGGAACACCCCCAACGGCATACTGCGGGAGCCTGACCAGGCCGTTGTCGATCTCTCGCTCAGCAAGACCGAGTTGGTGCATTGGCCGAAGGAAGGCGCCAGCGTACAGTTGCGGGCGGACTTCTTTAATGCTCTCAACCATCCGAATTTTGCCGAACCGGACAGTGAATACGGTGACGGTACCTTTGGGCTCATCAGTGGCATGAGCACCAATCCCAGAGTGATTCAATTCGCGTTGAAGTATGCGTTCTAGAGCGTTTTCGGCTTAAATGGTCAAAGGCAAGTTGGACCTGGGTCTTTGACCGTGTGATTTTGCACCAATGTTGGGTGCCCCAGGTCCCAATTTTGGGACCTGGGATAGCACGAACCTATCGCAAAACCAGAGATGCTGTAACCCGAAGCCGCTGCACTTAAGTCGCCGCAACCCCAAGGAGCGGCGACCTTCAAAAAAAGCTGAATAGGGCACACCTTCTCTGGTTTTGCCGTAAAATACCTCCTCATGCGGTCAAAAACCTGGGTGGCCTCCCACCCTTTGTGCAAAAGACGCACAAAGAGTGGGCGCCCCAGGTTCTGTTCACACTTCAATCGAAACCGCTTTGTTGATCAAGGCCATAACAGCTCCTGCCCCGCGTAGGTGCGGGAAAAACAATGGCCGCCTGCCGACAAAAACCCACCCTGGCGCTTACGCTGAACGCATGAACGCTCATAGATGGCGAGGCGTTTAAGACGCCGTTGAAAAAAGAGCTGATTCCCGGTCTTCGCTTGCCGTGCGACTGGCGGCAGCGGCCCTCTATGGATTCCAGGAGGTGCTCGGCATGAACAACTTCAAAAACACGCTGCAACAGCGGAAGTGGTTGGGAGTAGAATCATCCATCCGGGAAGACAAAACGGAAACCCCGCACGACAGCATAGATGAGGCGTCAAATGTCATCCATTCAGACACAATTTCTCAATGTCAAAGCTCATCACTCGCAATATCCGGCCATCGATCCCAAGGCTGCATTGAAAGGGAGTGCAACGGGCAAAGTCATTTTTATCACCGGCGCGTCGCAGGGTATTGGCCAGGCCACCGCGGTGGCTTTCGCTCAAGCGGGTGCTTTAGCAATCTATATGACGGCAAGGTCAGAAAAGGCGCTCGGGGAAACGAAGACACGAGTGAGCGAGGCCAATCCAGACACGCAATGTGAATACATGGTCTGCGACGTCACGGATGAAGAGCAGGTCAAGGCGTCCATCAACGATTGTGTGGCCAGGTTTGGTGGTATAGATGTGGCGGATTCGAATGCCGGTTCTCTCGATCAATGGAAGAAAATTGCTGAATCTGATACGACCAGTTGGTGGAAGGATTGCGAAGTCAATCTGAAGGGCACATATTACGTCATTCGGTACACGATGTCTCATCTCATCGAATCGGCAAAGCAGCATTCTTCCAGGGGAACATCCGGTGGCCATTTGATCCTCATCTCGTCCATTGGGGCTCAATTGCTGACGCCCAATGCGTCGGCCTATCAGACATCCAAGCATGCGATCAATCGTCTTTGCGAATTCGTCAATGTGGATCATGGCGAGGACGGTGTCAAGTGCTTTGCCATCCATCCAGGCGGAGTTGCCACCGTTTTGGCAAAGAACATGCCTAAGGAACTTCACCCCAACCTCGTAGACGAACCTGATTTGGCAGCCGGGTTCGCTGTTTGGCTTTGCTCTGGCAAAGCTGATTGGGCCAAGGGACGATACTTGAGCGCCAACTGGGACGTTGATGAGCTGGTGCAACTCAGGGATCGAATCATTCAGGAAGATTTGCTGGTGAATCGTTTGCGCACAAAAGCTTGAGATGGCCATTTGTGCATCGAGACATTCAGTCGAGAGGAGTTGACGTTATAGAAAGCGACAGGTAGTTGCCTCGGCCGTGGGGCCGCGGCGCTCCCTGTTTTTCTGCAACGTGACGTAGAATGGGGCTTCGCGCGGACCTGCTGGGAGGGCAAAAGTATGATGATTTCCAGACCGCTGACCCAAGCCTGATTGTTCCTGTTTGAACGGTCACACTTTACGCGCTCGCGCCCTGCGCCCCGCCGCTGGCTTGCGCATCCGTTCCGTTCGCTTGCAAGATCCGTTGTGCCGCGATCGCAGCGGCAGCGCCATCGCCAACCGCCGTTGCGATCAGCCGGGGTGATCCGGCTCGGATGTCCCCAACGGCGAAGATGTAGGGCGTCTCGGTTTCGAACTGGTTGCCTACCGAGATCTGGCCGAATGGGTCGAGGGGAACTGCATCTTGCAGACATTGCGTGTTCGGCTCGGTTCCAATGGCCACGAGAATGCCGTCCACTTTGAGGGTTTCCACCTGTTGGCTCGCGGTATGGAGGAGATCGATTTCCTGCACGTACCGATCACCCCGGATAGCGGTCACCATCGCACCGCAATGGATCTCCGCCTTGGGGTTGGCGCGCAAGCGTTCCTGCAGGACCGCTTCCGCCTGCAATTCCGGTAGCGCTTCGATGACGATCACCTTCGACGCCAGTTTCAAGAGGTACAGAGCCTCGATGACCCCGCTATCGCCTCCCCCGCAGATGGCTACTATCAGGTCCTTGAACAGGCCCCCTTCACACAGCGCACAGTGAATAATCCCCTTGTTCCGGAACCTTTCTGTATCGGCTAGCGGGAGCTCCTTAGGACGGCAGCCGGCGGCGACGAGGATCACTGCCGCGGTGTAACCCCTGCCATCGGCGCAGGTAACCGAGCGGCAACTGGAGAAGGATTCAATGCCGGTCACCTCCCGTAGTTCCAACTCTACGCCCGCTTGGGTGGCCTGTTCGATCATCGCCGAGGCGAGCTGCGGTCCGCCCACGCCTTCCTGAAAACCAGGGTAGTTCTCGATCCAAGCGATGTTTTTGAGCTGGCCGCCGAACTGTTCTTTCTCCAACACCAGCACCCGATAACGCGCACGCGCCAAGTGGATGCCTGCCGTCAATCCGGCCGGCCCGCCGCCAACAATGATTGCGTCATAGTCAAACATCAGCAACAGATCTCGCAAGCTCCCCAACAGGCCTGCTTTTGGCCTGCCAGGGGGAAGTTTTCAGTACAGTTCGTACGTCGGTGTCAGGTTCCGATACCTGGCCACCAGCTTGTCCCAGTTGCCAGGGAACTGGATCCGCTTGATCACCCGCCGACTACTGAACCCGCCGGTGAGAATACCGATGAAGGTGCCAGGGCCCCCAGCCACGACAATCCGGATATTACTGGGATCGGCAATGAGGCGGATGGGCTCCAGGGCATCCGTCGGCACGGTCTTGTGTCTAGCTAGGGCCTTGCCGGAATCGTAGTGCGCCGGGTGCTTGTAGGCCGGAGCCTGCGCGAATTCCGCGATGTAGTTCCGGATCTTTTCTTTGGTCCATCCTTTCTGAGCGAGTCTCCTGGCATGAACCGGCGGCAGCAGGAAGCACAAGGCGCCCAGTGTGGTCGCCGGCAGACTATACAGAAGGTTGCTTATAATGTCCCGATCCTCGGTGCCATAGGTGGGATGATGCTGCGCGTAGCAATTGGGATACATCAGGCTCACCGTGCTGTCCTCGGGAGCGAATCCTTCTTCCACATGTAGCGGCTCCCAGGGGCTGTTCTCTTCGTTCTCCCCCAGGACCATGGAGTACTTTCCGGGATTTCCCAACGTGCCCATATCTTCGATGGCCTTGCGCATCCCGCCGATATTCTTCACAATGAGCCCCATCGCGCGCCCTATCGCTGCATTGGCGATATTTCCGGGACTGAGGGCGCCGCTACTGCCGTTCACGTAAATCTGGTTGCGAATCGGACCATTGATGATCCAAAACGGAGACCACGAACCGGTGCTGACGGCGAAGGCGCTCGCTCTGGCCGCCGGATCGAAAAGGGCCTCCATGCAGGCGAGCAACACGGGCATATGAACCGGCAAAGCTCCCGCCATCACGGCGTTGATTGCGATTTTCTCAACCGTTGCTTTTCCCAGCCGGGGCAGCAGCGTGCCCACGATGTGTTCCGGGGGCAAGTCCGTACCGGTAAGCATCTCCGCTACCGCGCCCTCGGTGGGCGGGATCAGCGCCAAGCCATCTCCCCAGCCCCGCTTGTAGAAGAAACGGTTGACCTCCTGAATATTGCCGCGAAAGATGATCCGCGGGTTCTGCGTCCGTATCTTCGGCTTCGGCGACACTTCTTCCGCCGTCAGAGACTGAACCAGCGCCGCAACAGTCCGTTCCAGCGCCTCACTGATGCCCTCTTCGGCCTCTTCCGCGATGCTGCATTCACAGGGTATGGTCTCAGAGACCATACGAACTCCTGGCATTCCTCTGCTGGACGAGGCAGACCGCCCGTCCGTCACGAAGCCCTCGTTTACCAGTGCGACCGCCGGCGTATGCATTTCCTCGACGGAGATCGCGTTGTACACGATATGCTTCGTGCACGACCCTCAATCGCCCACGGCGAGTACGACGCCGTCTTGCTCCTTGACCCAGGTTTGGAATTGGGCGCTGTCCTTCGACTCAATTTCTGGAAGGGTGAAGTCGACGCTCTCGTACCAGTTCGTCTGAATGGTGGGATGACTCTCCTTGAGACGGCGCTCTAGGATGCCCAGCATCAGCCCGGCGGCACGCTTGTTATTGCGGAACAATCCAATTTTCTTACCGCTGAGATCGTCTAAACGCGGTGAAAGTCCCTTCAGGGGTATAGGATCAGCATCCGCCCACGGACTCAGTACTTCGTAGGCGGCGCCTGCCATAGCACTACCTGACACTGACTCAGCCATGTGTTTGCTCCTCTTCTTGTGAATCGTCAGTCCATGCCGGCTGGCAGAGAACACTCAAAGCCCGCGGCATCCGCCGGCTTCCTCCCTTCCCGGCGTCAGACCGAACTATAGCGATCATACAACTCGGCTTTGGGCGCTTTGTCGTCAGGGTGTACCCTCAGGATCATGAGCGAGACTGACGATACGACCGAGCGTGCAGCCTGTGAATAGCCTCTCTCCTGACTGGAGAACCCGAGGCCAAATGGCATTTGTGTGCCGGGCAACAGGCGGGAATGGCCATCCGTGGTTTCCCGGACGCGCTCGGAATGAAGAATGTCAGGAAATCCTATACGAGTGAGACGATTGGGTGTAATCTGACCTCAAATTCAAATGCCCAAATGGAAATCCCGGTTCACTACAGTCGATCTTCACTACAATAAGCCCGTAGCAGGAGAACGGCCGCTCAGATACTGGGGCGATCTGAAGCAGAAATATGAAGCCCACAACACGGATGATACCGGCATGTGGCAGGGTTAGGCAGAGAGGGCACTTATGACAACATGGAATGAATATATCGAAGAACACGGCACGGCGCCGGAATGGCCCTACCCGATTCGATATGAGCAGGAGAATGTGGTATCTGTCGATGTGCTGGTTGTAGGCGGCGGCGTAGCCGGCTGCCGCGCCGCCATCAGCGCCGCACAGCACGGCGCTACCGTTGCCCTAGTGGAATCGGGAAACGCCAAGCGCAGCGGGGCCGGAGGCGCTGGCGTCGATCACTGGCATGGCGCCTGTACCAATCCCTGTTCCAAAGTTACGCCCCTGGACTATACCCAGGCTTGCCTGGAGTCCATGCACGGGTACACCAATGGGATCGCACGTTACATCATCTGCAAGGAAGGATGGGACACTCTGCTGGAGTGCGAGGCGATGGGGGTGCAGATCAGGGACGTACACGATGAGTTCAAAGGAGCGGAGTTCCGAGATGACGAGACGAAGCTTATGTTCGGTTACGATTATGAAAACCGTCACGTTGTCCGTGTCTGGGGCTTTGACATCAAGCCGCGCATCTACGAAGAAGCGAAACGCTTGGGCGTGCAAATCTACAATCGGACGCTGGTGACTAGCCTGTTGACTGATCAGGGGCGGCAAGGGGCGAAGGTCGTAGGAGCAACCGGCGTCAATTCGAGGACCGGCGAGTTCTACGTCTTTCAATCGAAGGCGACCATCATCGCCAGCGGCGGTGGTGGCCGGTTGTTTTCCTTTGCCCCCGAAGTAACGGCTGCGGGCTCGATGGGAAACATGAATGCCTCCGGCGGCGGACACGCAATCGGCTGGAAGGCAGGCGCCGAATTTGGGCTCATGGAGCAGACCGGTCCAGGACGTCTCGCCGGCTTTGGATACGCCCCCTATAGCATGGGAGGTGCCCATAATACATGGCACGGCGTATCCATCGTCGATGCCGACGGCAAAGAGGTGCCCTGGGTTGACGCTTACGGCAATCAGCTCGACACGGTTGACCAGAGGTTCTTGCCTGGCAGGGGCCAGAGATTCAATTTAGGGGCTGGGATCGGCATCACCATCGAAGGCCAGGACTACCGGACGTGCGAGCTGGCCCGCGACCTTCCGGAACGCATACGCCGTGGGGAGTTCAAACTTCCGCTCTATGCCGACCTTACGCGGCTGTCCGCAATGGAACGGCGGTGCATCTTCGGCATGATGTTAGGAAATGAAGGCAAGACCCGTATTCCCATCTACGAGACCTTTACCAAGGCCGGGTTCGATCCCGACAAAGACATGCTGCAGGCGCCGGTGGCGTTGCCCGAGGCCTATCGACATGCCAACTTCTGGAGCATAGCAACAATGGGGACCAACCTTCGCAGCGCGGCAGGTGGAGGTTACTTGGTGGACTGGAATCTGCAATGCTCTCTGGAAGGCTTATACGCGGCCGGCGGCGCTCCCATCTTCGGTTCCGGTTGCCACGGTGAATCCCACACTACCGGCCGTTACGCCGGCAGACACGCCGCCGCTTACGCGAAGACCGCAACCGAACCCGTGCCGGACCGCCGTCAAGTGGAAGCGGAAAAAAAGCTCGTTTATGGTCCCACTAAACAAAGCAGAAATAGCGTTGGCTGGAAGGAACTGAATTATGCCATTGCCCGGGTCATGACCGATTACTGCGGCAAGTATAAGAGTGAGCTGCCCCTAAGCCGTGGGCTAAGCCTGCTCAATGAGCTGAAAGAAAATGAGGGCGCCAGTCTGTACGCGGCCAATCCTCATGAACTGGGCCGCGCCCTGGAGTGCCTCTCCCTCATTACCCTGGGTGAGATGATCATGCACGCATCGCTCGCTCGGAAAGCTAGCAATGCTTGGCTGGACTTCTATCGCTTCGATTACCCGCAGATGGATCCGCCCGAGTGGGAGAAATTGTTGCCCATCCGATTGGAAGGCAACAGTCCCAAGACAAGGGAATTGCCCCTTGATTTCCACCTGAAGGCGCCTTATGCCTCCAGCTACGAGGAAAACTATCAACGGCACGCTACCGTTGGCGCATAAGAGAGGATCGCATGAGTGCTAAAGCATATATGATGCCGAATCCGGCGACGCCCAACAAAGGGATGAAGTTCGACCCCGCCATTTGCATCGGCTGCAACCAGTGCGTCGACGTGTGTCCCACCGATGTGATGATGCCCCACCCGGAGGCGCAAAAGCCTCCGATTGTGCTCTATCCAGAGGAATGTTGGTTTTGCGGGGCGTGCGTCGAAGAATGCCCATGTCCGGGGGCCATCATCTTTTCGCACCCCGTAGCTACGCAGATATCGGTAAACTGGAAGCGCAAGGAAACGGGTGAATACTTCCGCTTGGGAATGAAGAATCCACCACCGCCTAACCTGCGCCCTCCGTCAGGGGGCGTTGCAAAGCGGTAGCATGAAAGATCTCAGTTCGCCCCACTTGAAAGACGCCTCAACGGGATGCTGTATGCGCGCGATCGAACGCTGCCGAATTGGTTTCACGCCGCTACTTCTCTTCTTCCTCGTCGTCCAGAACAATTCATGAAAGTTCAGGATCCCTGTAGAGCCGGCTAGTTTTAGGACCGGTGGCACCTTGATACTTCATACCCGCCTTCTGGCCATACGGAAGTCTAGAAGGACGCGACATGCGGAGAAAGCAGATTTGCCCGATGCGGAAACCTGGTTTGAGAGCGATTGGCAGACTCCCAGCATTCGTCAGTTCGAACGTGATGACGCCGGAAAAATCCGGGTCAACGTATCCAGCCGTCAAATGAATTTGCAAGCCCAGGCGTCCCCAAGAGCTTCTTCCCTCAATTCGTGCAGCGAGATTATTGGGGGGTGTATGAATTCTAACGTAGACGCCGGCGCAAATGCGTTCGGATGAAGATAGAACATCTGGCGGGGTTTGAGCCTGACATGTTGCGTGTATCGCCCCAGTTTTTTCCTGAGTTCATCTCCCGTCCATCAACGGGGTATCGCCTGGGGCTTTTCTGATGGCGGCGCCGTCGCTGGGTCTGTTGCTGCCCAACTTTGTGTCGAGTCAGTTCAAACCCTGCTGATCCTTGGTTTCTTCCTCGGATATGTGTCCTACATGGTCAATTCGCCTTTGAATATCCTGATCACCGACGTTGCTGGCAAGCAATGGGCGGGATCGGCCATCGGCACGACAAACTTTATCTTCCAATTCGCATCGATGATCTGTCCGGTGGTTGTCGGATTCTCCATCGATTTCACCGGCAATTTCCGTGCCGGCTGGTTCATCATTACAGCGGGTTCCTTGGTCGGCCTGCTCGCCGTTGCGGCTCTGAAATACGAAGAAACGGCAATTTGATTGTAAAGCGTGCGGCGATCCGGTCCCGCCCAGGTCAGGTTCTCGGTACCCTCGGGCATAACAAACACATCAAACGGCTTGCCTTCCGGCGAGATAATCCAGACGCCGCGGACACGGTAGAAGATTGAAGCGTGGATCGCGGTGGCCAACGGCACGGTTCCGCAGAAGCACACACAATGGTTCTGCCTCTGCGGACACGGTCCTTCTGGCGTTAATGCGAGTTCTTGCAGTTGAAGACAGCGCCATTTCCGGTACACCATTTTTCGTACCCGGCCGAGTAGAAGCTCGAGCCGAACCAATCGAGCGCGGCTGCCGGTGCAGGGCGGGCCGGACCTTGCACGAAATTGGCTGCGTCATCGATACTGCCCTTTCCGGTGTATTGCGCGGTGAAGGGGTACGGATAGATGGGACGCGTGCGATCAGGCTTGGCTGGTGTTACGGCGGCCATACCGGGCGGCGGACCTTGCATCATTGGCAGACCACGAGCGCCACCGGGAAGCCCCATCGGCGGACCGCCGGGACCACCGGGACCGCCAGCAAGAGGACCAGCTTCTGCGCCCGGCACGCCATTCGGCGGCGGGCCTAGCATCATGCGGTTTTCAGGCACATGCGCGGCAACGATTGCGCCTGGGGCTATACCGCGTTCCACCCAGAGCATGATGGGCGTGAGGAGGTCCATGCTGAAGGGGCCTTCGCCGCCACCGCAGTGGTAGCCGCCCGGGAAGAGGTAGAGGCGCGCGAACTTGTCGACGGCGCCTGCGCCCATGATCTTTTGCATGGCGGTGTAGTAGGCGATGGTGTTGAGCGGCGAAATGTGGGGATCGGCGAGACCGTGCCACAGGATGAGCTTGCCACCCTGCTTCTCATACGGACTGAGATCGGGATCGGTGGCGTCGTAGATGGCGTGAAGCTTGGTGGCCGCGTCGAAGGTTGCGCGGTCAAACCTGAGATCGGCCAGCTTGTATGAAGCCGGAGGGTTTTTCTCGTAGGCCAGATGCTTCAGCGTGCCTGTGGCCACCCCGAGACTCATGGTGTCTTTCTGGCCAGGGAAAGGGACGCAAACTCCGCCCCAGGCGAGCTCGGAGCCGGGCAATGGGCCGCTCAGAACCAGCTTGCCGCCTTGTGCATCGTGGGCGCCCTTGTAAATCTCCTCGGCAACATGCACCTGGGCTGGGGTGAGACATGTACTCGGATCCTGTCCGCTCTTGCACTCAACTGCCGCTGGATTGGGATGGCAGGCCAACGGGTCGGAGATAAGACCGTCCTTGAGGCCATCGAGTGCGTCGCACTGGGCCACGATGGCTTTGTGCAGGACGGGGAGTTGTACTGCAGTGAGGATCGGATTGCCATCCGTGCCGATGTTCGTCAGGGCGTTCCAGCCGTGGTACAAGGTGTTCTGCGTGGTGAAGTTCATGGCCGGCGCGCCGGCAGTGATGCCGTTGAAGTCTTCAGGGTAGCGCTGGGCTTCCATCAGGGCTTCGCGCCCGCCGTCGGAGCAGCCCATGAAATACGAAAACTTTGGCGCTTGGCCGTAATACTTCGCGATCAGCGCCTTGGCAACCAGCGTCGTCATATGAACACCGCGATAGGCGAAGTCGATGCGGAGCTGGTAGTCATCGCCGAAGGAGCCTTCTTCTGTGCCGTTGTTGGAGTGGCCCATGTCAGTGGAGGTAATGGCGAGCTCACCGTTCTGCGCCACCTGGCAGCCGCCGTCGTGGTCGAGACGAATATTCAGATTGCCGCACAAGCCTCCGCAGCCGGTCTGAACGAGCCGCTGTGTCCATTTGGAGACAGGAAGGTGTACTTCAAACTTGATGGCCGGCTCGACGTAGCCCTCGATTTTGCAATAGGGAGCGGGCTTGGCGTTCACGACCGACGCTGCGGCGATGTGCGTGGGAGCTCCGACAGCAGCCGAGATGTCGATCGATGCCAGGGCGGCGCAGTCGATAACAGGAGCGATAACGGGCAAGTTCAATGGCCGAGCACTGGAAGAACCAGACGCCGGGACCTGGGAAAAGGTCAGAAGGGAAGTAGCTGTTGCCAAAAAGAAGACAGCGAGATTCTTAACGCGGTGTTGGATGAACATTGGGCACCATTCTCTTGATTGATATGGAAATTGTCGAAGGATGACATAAACGCGAGGAGCGAGGAGCAGGCGCCGCCATGAACCGGAGGCGTCTGCTCCCTTCATGCGTTAGTAGTTGTAGCGCAGTGAAAACTGCACGATGCGCGGCTTGTTTGCCGCCGCCGTCACCACGCCGAACAGGTTGCTACCCAACGTCGTGTTTGGAGCCATGAATTGAACATGGTTGGCGATGTTGAAGAACTCCGCCCGGAATTCAATCGATTGTTTTTCCGTGATGGCCGTCTTCTTCACCGCCGACAAATCCCAGTTGTCCATGCCCTGGGCACGAAGATTGCTCTGTGAACGTGGCGCATTGCCGAACGAGAAGTTGCCCGGCTGCGTGAAGCAGGAGATGTTGAAGTATTCGCCCAGACGGTTCTTCGGCGCTCCGGAAATCTTCGGATTGCAACTGGAAGCGATGTTCGGACGCGGTGTGCCTGCATTGAAGTCGTTGCTCAGGGTCGTGGCCTGTGCCTGGAAGGCCGTCGGGAATCCGGTCTGGAATGTGGTGATCCCGTTAAGCCCCCATCCGGCGATCAGCCGATTAGTAAGGCCACTTGCGTTACTGCCAAAGACCTGTCCCTTGCCGAACGGCAGCGCCAGAAAGTAGCTGGTCTGCATGCGCTGCGGTACGTCAAAGCTGGAGATAGCGCGCTCCGCCCTGTGGTTGTATTGGTCCTGTGGGCCAGAACCAACCGTCGCTTCCTCAACAAAACTGTAGAGCGAATCAACGTCGCTGATCATCTTTGACCAGGTATAGGACACTTGGATGTAGCTACCCTGCTCGAAGTGCTTCTGGAAGCGCGCCTGCATGCCATGGTAGATCGAAGAGCCCCAGTACTGGCGGTTCTGGGTCACGCCCACGTATTGCGGATAAGGCAACAGAGACTGGCCAAGAGGGCTGATGCTGTTGTTGGCCAGCAAGGGGCAGGCAAACGGCGGCCCGTCACATGCGCTCTTGTAATTGGCAATTTGGCTCTCTGGCAGCTGGTTGAGGTTCGTATTGCCGTTGTTCGGCAGGTGGGTTCCCTTTGCTCCAACGTAACCGGCTTCCAGAGACATGCCCTTGCCGAAGTCCTGGCCAGCCGAGAAGTTCCACTGGCTGGCGTAGGGAGCCGAGTAGTAGGGTATCTGCACGGAAATCGACGTGCCGTACTGCTCAGTGCGGTAGGAGCTATCGGTGGTGCGGCCCGTAGGCTGCAAGAGTGTGGGCCCCGAAGTAACGCAGTTGCCCGGAGGCGGAAAGGGCACTCCGCTCCAGGACTCGTACGCGTTCTGGAGCCAGGTGCCCGTCGGGTTACAGGGATTGTAGATGGATGGAAAGACGTTCCCTGGAGTGATTGCGTTGTTCGCCCCCGTGATGGGTGACGCCGGGTTGCTGCTGTTGCTGGGAAGGTAGGACATGCCAAAGCCGCTCTTGACAACTGTTTTGTTCGTTACGCGATAGGCGAAACCGACGCGCGGCGCGAAGAGATCCCACTTGAGTTGCTGGTCGTACCGTGAACCGTAGTTACTGCTGTTCACGAGCGCCAGCAGCCCATCCGGTTCGGCAGAAAGCGGCGCGTACGGTGTGGGGTTGGCGGGCGATGCGGTAAGGGGTACGGCATCGTCCTGAACATTGGGCAGGAAGACCGTATTCAGGTCGTGGTGCTCCTTGAAGGCACCCGGCTGCTCCCAGCGGACTCCGTAGTTCAACGTGAGCTTCCGGTTTACTTGGAACGTGTCCATGGCGTAGAGTCCGCCATAGTACATCTGCACGCCGGTCTCGCGCACGGTCTCCGCTCCGCCCGCCACCGGCAGACCCAGTAGCAGGTCGGACCAACTGTAGTGAGTGTAGACAGGTGCGTCAACAAATATGTACTGTCCGCTAGCGTTGTTGTCGAAACTGCCGCTGAAATTGGTATAGCGCCATTCGCCGCCGAACTTCATGGTGTGGCGGCCCTGGATCCTGGTGACGCCGCCTGTCAGGGCCAGAACATTGTCATAAGTCACCTGGGTGACATCCATGAACAAGCCCCATATCGGTCCGTCGGCGGGCAGCGCGGCATCCAGGTTTTGCCTGAAGCTCACTTGGCTGGCAAGACTCGGCCAAGCCCCGCCGTAAACGCTCAGGTCCTTGCCTTCACTGGGAGGTACGGAATCCCAGTGCATCCCGGAGTAGGAGGCGCGAACATCGGCAATCGTCTTCTCGCTGATGGTGTACGTATCGCCGATATCGGCCATGTGCGTCTGGTGCAGCTCACCCGGCTTGCCGTATCCGTTCTTGAAGGGATCTTCCGCGGTGGTGTCCGCGGTCCAGTTGGTGAAGCGGGCGAACAGCCGCTGCTTGCTGCTCAGATCGTAGTCAACGCGGCCGGTGATCTGGTTGTAGTCGCTACCCGAGGCGCCGTTGCCTGACCAGAGGTTGTACCTTCCACTCGGACCGGCAACTGTCTGCCCGTTATTCGGCGTGTAGTAGTGGTTGATGATGTAGGAGCCGGCGGAATCGAAGCGATTCTTCGAAATCTTGTTCTTGGGAAAGACGCAGCTGTACGGACCTGTGGGGCCGAAATGGAGCGCGGGATCGTAAATAGAACCAGTAATCGGACTGTTTGGCGAGGGGGGATTGTAGATCTCATTCCCGCACTGATCCGTGGTACCGCTGTCTGCCGCTCCAATGAGAAGCGCGCTAAAGTCGCCGCCCATCTCCGCCGAGGTTGGGATTTCGATGTTGGGGTTCGGATCGCCCAACCGCAGACGGAAACCTTCGTAGGAGGCGAAGAAAAACGCCTTGTCCTTCTTGATTGGCCCACCGAGGGCAGCACCGAACTGATTCTGAGTCCATTCGGGGCGGGGTTGATCGGTCCTGTTGTTGAAGAAGTCGTTGGCATTGAGTACGTTGTTGCGCAGGTACTCATACGCAGTCCCGTGCCAGTTGTTGCTGCCCTGCTTGGTCGTCATGATCACCACGCCTCCGGCAAAGCGTCCATACTCCGGACTGACCGTGTTGCTCTGAACTTGGAACTCTTGAACAATGTCCTGCGCCGGAACGATGACAGGAGAGTTGTTTTGCGTGCCGTTCAGCGGCTGGCCGTCGACCCACATCGCGCTCTGGCCGCTCATGCCGCCGCCAATCTGGTAGTTGCCCCATCCGGCCGGGTTCGAGAACGTACCGCCGTGCTGGTTGGAGAGCACGCTGCCGCTGGCCGACCCCTGCGGCACCACGCCCGGCTCCAGCGCAATCAGGTTCATTACGTTGCGGCCGTTGAGCGGCGTCTCCTGAACGACGTGTCCTTCCACCACCGCGCCCACCGTAGACGACGTGGTATCGATCGAAGGAGCCGCGCTGCTGACCACCACCTGCTCATCAACGGCGCCCACTTCCATCGCCAAGTCGATACGTACAACGGTCGAGGTCTTCACTTCCACGTTCCCGCGATCCATACGCTTGAATCCCTGGTGCTCAAAAGTGAGTTTGTAAATTCCGGGAAGCAGATCGAGGAACTCGTAGTCGCCGTGCTCGTCCGTCTTGGCGCTGTGACTCTCTGACGTGGCGCTATTCACGAGCTTGATGGCCACGCCCGGAACCACGGCTCCTGTCGGGTCGGTGACCGTTCCGATAACGGAACCGTAAGAAGTCTGCGCCGCAGCCGGAAGGCTGACAAGCATGATACATACCGCAAAGACGGCGGCAAAGGCCTCCGCCCAGATCAATTGACGGTGAGAAGCTCTAAAGAATGTTTGCATCGACTTTGGTCTCCGATTCTCACAACTGGTTTCCGCGATGGAAAACTGGTCCTCTACGATAGAAGGCAACGACTTCTGTGTTGGAATCTTCGAGCGATTCTTGCCGTAGAAGTCGTCCCCGGCAAGGCTTTTCTGGTTCTTAACCGTACTTTACATACACTTCCCCGCGAATGCGGTGCCGAGCAAAGACCCTCGATCAGCCTTGAAACTCGCCTTTTGGCCAATGGAATCAACCAAATGGCGTTTTTTAAGCGGTGCAGGGAAGCGCCGCTCCCTAGTCCGTCCTTTGACTTGGACATGAAAGGAAGAACGGGGGTAAAATACGTTCGGCTAACCAAGAAGATGGATCATTCGGAGCGAGACTCGACGAAATATGCACACACCATGAGAGAGCCGGAGGTCGATCTCGAGCTGGACCAGAGTGTCTCCCGCGCAGGCTCGCACACGCCTCTTCGCCGCCCGGCTCCTGAAGCCGTGAAAGAGCAGTTGGGTAGGCTTCTGGCCAGTTCCCGCTTCGCTTCCAGCCCGCGCTGCCAGATCCTGCTCAGCTATGTCGTCGAGAAGTCGCTCAAGGGCGATGCCGATTCGCTCAAGGAGCGGAACATCGGCGTCGAGGTCTTCAAGCGCGATCCTGCTTACGACACCAATGCCGATCCCACGGTGCGCGTGGCTGTCAGCGAGATCCGCAAGAAACTCGCGCAGTACTACTATGAGCCCGGCAATCAGGATCAACTCCGGATCGAATTGCCGACAGGATCCTATGCGCCGGTCTTCTCGCTGCTGGAGCCTGTGCTTGGCAGAGGCTCGGCATTGCATCATCCGGTAGATGCCCCGTCTGGGACCGAGAAGCCTCACTCCGAATCGGCTTCGCTCTCGCCCGCGGCCTCAACAGCACAGCCGCACCGGCGGACAACGATGATCCTGGCGCTGGCGGCCTGCGTGCTCCTGGTCGGCGCAAGCATTCCGATTTGGCGAGCTGTCAACGCACTCACTCCGCTGCAGATGTTTTGGGCGCCCGTCTTGAAATCACCGAGCCCTGCACTTATTTGCCCCGGACTGATGCCTGCCACGCTTACCCAACAGAATCCCGTCAACTCCTCGACTCCGCCTGCGGCCGGGAATGCAGATTCGGCAACGGCTCCGGTCATTGCGTTCACCGATGCCGTCAGCCTGGCCGATATCGCAGCCGCACTGCGAGCCGAGAACAAGCCGTTCGCCATCCGTAACGAGGTATCCACCAGTTTTGAGGACCTGCAGAAGAGCCCGGTTGTGCTGCTTGGATCGTTCGTCAATCACTGGACCATTTACCTCACCCGCTCCATGCCCTACCACTTCGTGCGTAATACGGATGGCTACCAGTGGATCGCCGATCAGAAGAACCCCGAGGCAAAGATCGGCGTGAGCAGGATCGACAAGTACTCCGTCGGGCAGCAGGAGTTTGGCTTGGTGGCCCGCATCATCGACTCGGAGACCAAGCAGCCCATAATCATCGTCGCCGGCGTCACGCCCACAGGCACTCTGGCCGCGGGGCAGTTTGTTTCCAACCCGCAGTTTCTGAGCGAATTCCTGAAGACGGCGCCCAAAGGCTGGCAGACGAAAAATATGGAAGTGCTGCTCAGCACAAACGTGATCGACAACCAGCCAGGTCCCCCGCGTGTTGTGGCAAGTTCGGTCTGGTAGAACCGAAGAACAAGGCCTGATCGAACGCCTCAATGATCCGAACACCGGACGTCCGGTCATCATTGTTGCCGGGTTAGGCCCCCAGGGATCGCTGGCCGCCGATCGGCTGCGCCCGCCTCGCAACTGATTAAAGGCAATCGCGTCTCAGGCGGGCGAAAGAGGCGCCTGGCAAAGAAAACGAATATCATGGCTTGTGCGGCGGGTCTTCGCATCGAGCGAAGTTCTGTTTCCGGGGGAGTGGCGTGGCGCAGATCTTCATCAGTCATGCGAGCGTGGATCGTACAGAAGCGGCAGAGTTGTTAGAGTGGATACGCTCCCATGGATTCGACTCCACATTTCTGGATTTCGACGATGAGCGGGGCATCGCTCCGGGGGAGAAGTGGGAGAGCACGCTGTATCGCGAGATCTCCGCTTGCGACGCGGTGATTCTCATTCTGACGGAGAATTGGTTCCACAGCAAGTGGTGCTTTGTGGAGTTCGCGCAGGCGCGGGCGCTGGGCAAGGCAATCTTCCCGCTGGTGGAGACGCCGACCAAAGAAAAGTTTATCGGCGATGACATCCAACTACTGGACCTGGTAAAGGACCGCGAAGGCGGGCTGGACCGGTTGCGCACCGAGCTTACACGCATCACATTGAACTCGCGCGGCGCGCTGCCCTGGAACAACAAGCGCCCGCCGTATCCGGGACTGATGGCCTTTGCCGAGGCCGACGCGGCGATCTACTTCGGGCGCGACGATGACATCCGAGCGCTCATTCAACGGCTGGAAGCCAGGCGCGTGCAGGGCGGCGAAAAACTGGTCGTAGTGCTGGGCGCATCAGGCGCGGGCAAGTCTTCGCTGCTGAGGGCGGGAGTTGCGCCGCGGTTGAAGCAGGACCGGCACAACTGGATCGTGCTGCCGCCGTTCCGTCCACAGGCGCAGCCTTTGGACGAGCTGGCGCTGGCCATTGCTACGGCGCTGGGCGACGCCAGGAATTGGCGGCAATGGCGTACAGCGCTGGAAGGCGAGAATTTTTCCCATGCCCTGATGGATCTGGCGCGCGACCTGCGCGCGGCGCAAGGGCAGAACGAAGCGCACATCCTGATCACAATTGACCAGGGCGAGGAGCTGTTCGGCGGCGCGGACGCGAAGCAGACGGAGCGGTTCTTCGCGGCGCTGAATGCGATGCTCGGCGCGCACCTGCCGTATCTGGCGGCGATGGCGCTGCGCTCGGACTATCTGGGCCGACTGCAACAGGAGACGCGACTGACGGCGACGTTCGAGCAGTTCTCGCTGAAACCGATGCCGCTGGAGCGGGTGCGCGACATCGTGCTGGGACCGGCAAAGCTGGCCGGAATCACGGTGGACGATGCGTTGGTGACTGAGATGATGGCGGATGCGCGCACCGACGATGCGCTGCCTCTGCTGGCATTCGCGCTGCGCGAGCTCTATGACCGTTCGGCCGGCACAAGGCACATGACAGTTGAAGCCTATCGCGCAATGGGCGATGCGCAGGCGCAGCTTTCGCCGCTTGAAAACGCGGTGCGTCGCAAGGCGGACGAGGTGCTGGGCGCGGCGAATCCGACGGCGGAAGATCTGCAGGCGCTGAAGGAAGCATTTATTCCGGGCATGGTGCGGGTGAACGCGGAGGGAGAGTACGCACGGCGCCCGGCGGAGATGACGGGAATCTCAAGCCGCGCAATGCCGATCATCGACCGCCTGGCCAAAGCGTACCTGTTGACGGTTCGGCACGAGCGGGGCGTGACGCTGGTGGAGGTGACGCATGAAGCGTTGCTGCGCAAGTGGCCGCGGCTGAAGAACTGGCTGGACGAAGAGAAGGAGTTCCTGACGGGCAAGGAGCAACTGGACCAGGATCTGCAGGACTGGGAACATGCGCCGGAGAAGCAGAAGACGGAGGCGCTGCTGTGGGGGTTGAAGCTGGCGCGGGCCCAGGCGTGGCTGGCGGCAAAACCGCGGCAGTTGAATGAACCGGAGCGGAGATTCATTGATGCGTCGGTCCGCTACGTCGAGGCGCGCAGAAAAAGGCAAATGCTGCGCACCATGGGCACGCTGGCGGCGGTGCTCTGCCTTGTTTTTAGCTTCGTAATCGCATATCAGGTGCGGAAGCGACACGACGCGCAGGCGGCGGAGGCCAACGCGCGGCTGGCGGCGAGCGAGACGGACTTCAATTTTGCGGCGGCGGAGATGATGCGGGGTGAGGAGCCGGTGTCGCTGGCGTATCTGGCGGATGCCATGCGCAAGAATCCCGGGAACCAGAAAGCGATTGCGCTGGCGGTGGCTGAGCTGCGCAACGCGGCGCTGCCCCTGGTGACGCTGCACCATGGAGGCGAAGTTCAGGATGCGAGCTTCAGTCCCGATGGGACAAAAGTGGTGACCGCATCGGCGGACGATACCGCTCAGGTGTGGGACGCGAGGACAGGGCAGACGATCGGCCAGGCAATGAAGGACATGGATTGGGTGCACGCGGCGGAGTTCAGCCCGGACGGAACCAAGGTAGTGACCGCATCGTGGGACGGGACGGCGCGGATCTGGGATGCGCGAACCGGCGTTCAGATCGGCAGCGCCATGCAGCACGATACTTCCATTGAGCGCGGTCGAGTGAACTGCGCCCACTTCAACGCGGATGGAACTGAGATCGTGACCGCGTCGTGGGATCATACGGCGCGCATCTGGGACGCTTCGAATCCAGCGCACGCACAGATCGGAAAACCCCTGGTGCATCAACTGCCGAACGCCATCTCGGAGACAGTATGGACGGCGGTCTTCAATCCCAAAGGTCCGCCGCAGGTGGTGGTCACAGCCTCGGCCGATCATGAGGCGCGACTGTGGGACCTCAAGACCTACACGGAGAAACTTCACACACTGCACAACGACGAAGTGAATATGGCGGTGATAAGCTCCGACGGTCGATGGATCGCTACGGGCGCCGATGATGGCACAGCCTACATTCTGGACGCGAAGACGTTTCAACATGTGGGCCTGCCGCTGGAGCATAGGCACGGCAATTCGATCAACTATATTGCCTTCAGTCCCGACAGCCGGGAGATTGTGACAGCGTCGAAGGACGATACGGCGCGGCTGTGGGCGGTTCCGTCGGGTAAACCGATCGGACAGCCTATGCGCCACAGCGCGTGGGTGCGGGCGGCGACCTTCAGCGCGGATAGCAAATACGTGGTGACGGCGTCATACGACCGGACAGCGCGGGTGTGGGACGCGCATACAGGGCAGCCGCTGAGCGAGCCGATGCGGCACGGTGGAGCTGTGTATATGGCAAGATTCAGCCCGACCGATTCGTCACTGATCGTGACTGCGTCATTCGATCATACCGCCCGCATCTGGAAGTGGAATCGGGTGGAGGAGTTGCCGGCGATCAGCGGCAGCGGCGCGCTGAGAGCAGTGTGCCTGGACGCGGGCGCCGACAAACTGGTCACGGTGACCGCAAGCGGCGCGCAAATCTGGAATGCGCGGACGGGGCAGTCAGCGGGACAGATGACGGCCACAGGACCGGTGACGCTGGCGGCATGCAGCACTGACGGGACGCTGCTATTCACGGCGTCGGGCAAGCAGGGCCAGATTCGCAACGCAATGACGGGCGCGCCCGTGGGAAGCACAATTCCGCTACCGGAAACGCCCCATGCGGCGGTTTTCGACGCGCACAACCGCTGGCTGGCCGTAGTGGCGCCGGACCAAATGTGGCTGTGGGATGCGGCCACAGGACAGCCGCAGGTAAGCCCGATCCGGCTTGGCGGAGACGCGACCGGTGCGGTCTTCAGCGGTGATGCAAACATGATCGCCACGTGGTCGCATGGCGGAACGGTGAGCGTATGGAATGTTGCGACTGGCGCTGCGATCGGAAAGCCGATGATTCACCAGGGAGAAGTGAAGAGCGCAAACTTCAGCCCGGATGGGCAGCAACTTGTGGCCTCCTCGACCACCGGCCACGCGGCCACCCTTTGGACCGTGCGGACAGGCGCGCAGGTGGGAGTCCTCAAGGTGGACAACTGGGTGCCCGATGCGGAATTCAGCCCCAACGGAAGGTGGATTGCTACTTCGTACGGCAGCGCCGCGCAGGTGTGGGATGTGGCCAGCAAGAGCCGTGTGAGCCAACTCATGGAAGAGAACGACACGGTTCTTCGCTCCAGTTTCAGCCCCAACAGTCAGTGGGTTCTGACTGCATCGCAGGACGGAGTGGCGCAGGTGTGGGACGCGTTGACCGGAGTGGAGGCAGGCCGGCCGTTTAACCACACCAACGCCGCGGCACAGAGCCTGCCGGTGCGCGTTGCATTCACGACGGATGGGAAGTGGATCCTGACGGCGTGGCAGGACGAAAACGGGAATGGAGTGGCGCAGGCCTGGGAGGTACGCATTCAGGAAGCGCCTATCGTGACCAGTACTGCGCCGGCGTGGCTGATTCAACTCGCGGAGATCGCAGGCGGCGAGCAACTGGACAATCACAGCGTACTGCAGCCGACGCCTTCAGACGAGGACTCCGCACAACTGCGCCATACGTTGCTTGGGCTAGGCGGCAGCGATCCAGTCGATCAGTTTGGGAGGTGGCTGGCTTCCGAGCCGCGCTCGCGGGCAATTTCGCCGCTGGAACAGGCGAGTGGTCACAATTAGGCGTTCCAAGCAGACCAAGCGCGCAATTGCCAGCGCAAATGCGCATCACGAGCAGAAAACAGCACAGTTATGGGGACTAATTTGGCTCGCAATCTGAACGACTGGATTTCGACGTGCAGTCGCCTCAAGGGTTGCCTAAATTGACCCCAGAAGCAGAAACGGCCTCCGAACTCATATCGGAAGCCGTTTAGAATCTTATATTTATTGGTTGCGGGGGCTGGATTTGAACCAGCGACCTTTGGGTTATGAGCCCAACGAGCTACCGGGCTGCTCCACCCCGCACTCCTATCTTAGCAAGCTGATAGAAGCGGGTCAATGACTCAATGACTCGATGCCAGCTCAAGAACATCGTGGAAAGCCGATGTGTCGGGTCCATTCCAACCAACTGCGCTCACTTGATGTCCGTTCCGGCCTCGTTCCCTTCACCCTCTACTGAGATACGAAGCGAACGCAGAAAATGCAGATCGTTTTGCGTGAAGGTTCCTGCCTCGCCTTCGCCAGGCGATCTGCCCGCCTCGCCCCTTTTGGCGAGCGCGACCACCTCATTCAGGCCGATCGTGGCCTCAAGCATCAGCAACACGTCGAAGCCGTGCTTGCGGATGTCCTGCACCACTCCGGCGATCTGTTCGCTCTCAATGACCGACTCGTGGATGGCCTCGCCAAGTTGCTGAATGAGTTCACGCAGGCGGGATGTCACGGCTACCTCCAGAACTCCGGGACCAACTGCCCGCGCGTGCTGGATGCGCGAGTAGCCGCCAGGATTCTCTTAACATTACTTCCATTCCCGTTTAAGAGCAACCCGGGAGCTGCGGCCGGCGGCGCAATGCGCCACGAGCCGCTGCTACCATCATAAACGGTATGAAACCTCGAATCATCGGCCGGGCTGTGGGCATTGGAATGCGCGTCGCGGGCCGCATTGTGGGACAACGGCTGGCCGCCCAAGCACAATCCGGGGCTGGCGCGACCCCAACCCAGACCGTCCAGCTGGACGCCAGCTCCGAGGTTCAGTACCGCGCCGCCGGGCAAGCAGCCGGACAATCCACGACCCAAGCCGGACGAGGTGTCAGCCGCGGCATCGGAGGCTTTTTGCGCCCCTTCCGCCGCGTGGGCGGCATCCTGTGGCTTGAGGTGACGGGCGCATTTTTTCTGCTGTTCGCAGTGGTCTTCGCTTTGCGCCTTTGGCAAAATTGGGCCGGATTGGAGTGGATTTGGCGCAGTCTTGAGCTCGGCACGGCGGTGGTCTTCGTCTACCTCGGAGTCAGCTCTTTCTGGCGGGCGCGGCGCCGATAAGACGGCCTGTGGGTCTACCTTTTCGCCGGCTCGCCACGGCTTGGTCCTGAAAGCGCCCAAATCAACACTCCGATCGCCACCAACCCAATCAGCAGTAAGCCAAGGCCATCGCGGCCGCCACCGTGAATCAGCCGGGAACCTCCAAAGCGCGCCAGCGCCAGTGCATTCAACCCTGCTGTCAACACGATTCAACCTCCATCGGCAGGAATCGCTGCCCGGCCGTATAGGAAAAGACACGAAAATAGGCGCAGAGTTGCTGCGGATTTCGGGTTGCGGTCTGTCTCAATGCTGTTTCCAGGGCTTTTTCCGCCACCGCAAGCGCGGCGCGAGCGCATAGTTCAACTGCACCAGCACAATGGCCGCAATGCTCACCCACGTATTGATGAAACAGAAGGCTGCGCCAGCGGCATAGAGCGACTGCGCAATCAGGATGCGGCGGCAAATGCTGCCATGCACTTCCTGGGGAGTATCGGTTTTAATGAGGCCGGCGTGCGTAGCGTGTGCCCAACTCCAATAGAGCATGGCGCCGAGCACAAAGATGTTGAGCCAGTAAATGCCGAGCGCCGCGCGATAGTGGATGAACTCCGCCAACAGCCGCGTGGAGAGCGGCAGCAGGGTGACGGCAAAGAGAAAACCCAGATGGATCCAGGTGAGGTCGCGCGTGCCTTCGGCCAGATGATTGAGCTGCGTTTGCTGGCCGGCCCAAAAGATGCCGAGGGTAAGAAAGCTCATTCCGTAGGTGATCCACTGAGGACCCAGCGCCGCCAGCGCTCTCAGCAACTCGCCGTCGCCGTACACCTGCGCAGCCGAGGGAAGGTGCAGGTCCAGCACCAGCAGCGTCATGGCTACGGCAAAGATGCCGTCGCTCAAGGCGGCCAGGCGGTCGAGGTTACGGCCCTGAATGCGGTTGTAGAGAGTGGACAAGGGAACCCTTTCCGTCAAAATAGCCTCAGTACCTACTCGATCAAGTACGCGGATCTGGCGGCTTGCGGGTCAGGAGCCAGACGGCCAGCGCCAGGGCGAGCGAGCCCAAACCATAAGCCAGCACCGCCCTCTCGCCACGATGAATCTGCCAGCCTTTCCAGATTGCCGCGGCGGCGGCGAGCAGCATCACGATGCCTCGTAGTCGGTTCACGCGCGCGTCCCTTCTTTGGCGGTTTATGCTGCTGCGCCGGTTCCGTCTATGCTAAACGCTGTTGGCGGCGGATTGACCCGGCCGCTGGCGACTCCCTATCGTGAAAAGGCAGAGTTTGCCCGCCCGGAGGATTCTCCATGCCAAATCCAGTTTCATCGAGTTCAGTTTCGTCGAGCCCGGTTTCGCCAGCCCCCGCCGCGCCGCTCAAAAAGACGGCACTGAACGCCACGCACCGCGCCTTGAAGGCGAAGATGGTGGACTTCGGCGGGTGGGACATGCCTGTCGAATATCCGTGCCCAGGCGGAGGGCTGATTGCTGAGCACATGGCCGTGCGCACCGGCGTGGGCCTGTTCGACGTGAGCCACATGGGCGAGATCCAGTTTCGCGGGCCCGGCGCGCTGGCCGCCGTGCAGCTCATCACCATGAACGACGCGGCGCGCCTCGAGGATGGGCATGCGCACTATTCGGGGCTGCTCACGCCGCAGGGCACGTTTGTGGACGACATCCTGGTGCACAGGCTGGGCGCGAACGACTACCTGCTGGTGGTGAACGCGGGGAACAAGGACAAGGACTTCGCCTGGATCCTTGAGCAGGTGGGCGCGTGGCCGGATGTCCATATCAGCGACTACTCCAGCTACTACTCGCAACTGGCGCTGCAAGGGCCGCGCGCTTCGCAAACCCTGGCCAAGCTGACGAAAGTCGATCTGGCGGCGATCAGGAACTACTGGTTCACGTGGGGAACCGTTGCCGGCACTCCCAACGTGCTGATCGCGCGCACCGGCTACTCGGGCGAGGACGGATTCGAGGTGTACATCCCTGCGGATGAAGCGACAACGGTGAAGATGTGGAACGCGCTGCTCGAAGCCGGCGCGGAGTTCGCTATTCGGCCGTGCGGGTTGGGCGCGCGCAACACGCTGCGCCTCGAAGCCGGGATGAGCCTTTACGGCCACGAGATTTCAGAGGAGATCAATGTGTTCGAAGCGGGCCTCACGCGCTGGCTCAAGCTCGACAAAGGCAATTTTATCGGGCGTGACGCATTGCTGGCCGTGCAGGCTGCGGGCGGGCCAAAACGAAAAATCATCGGCCTCGAAATGGTCGAGCGCGGCATCGCGCGGGACGGCTATCCCGTGCTGTCTCTGGAAGGCGAGGCGATCGGCACGGTTACATCCGGCGCCCCGGCGCCGTTTCTCAAGACCAATATCGCCATGGCGCTGGTAGGGGAGCCCTCTGGGCCCGGGGCCGGCGTAGTCGTCCAATGCCGCGCCAATTCTGTGCGGGCAAAGCAGGTTCCGCTGCCCTTCTACAAGCGGGCAAAGAGGTAAAAGCACATGACAAAGGTTGCTGTTTTGGATGACTGGCAGGGCATCGCGCGAACCAGTGCTGACTGGTCCGCGCTCGAGGCTCGCGCGGAAGTGATCTTCTTCGCGCAACCGTTCCGCAACCAGGACGACGCCCAGGAGAAGCTGGCGGACTTCGACATCGTCTTGTCGATGCGCGAACGCACGCCGCTGCCGGCCTCGCTCATTCATCGCCTTCCGCGGCTGCGCATGCTGGGCATCACCGGAATGGCCAATCGCTCGCTTGACCTGGACGCCTGCACGGCAAGAGAGATCGTGGTTGCGAAGACGATCGGAAAAGGACCGTACAGAAACGCCACGGCGGAACTTGCCCTCGGACTGATGCTGGCGGTGGCGCGGTCGATTCCAGCCGCGGACGCCAACATGAAGGCCGGCCGGTTCCAGGATGGCTTGCCTGCGGGCACGAGCCTGTCGGGCAAAACCATCGGCATCGTCGGCCTTGGAAAGCTCGGGACCCAGATGGCCCGCTATTGCAAGGCGCTGGGCATGAACCTGCTGGCCTGGAGCCCGAATCTCACTTCCGAGAGGGCCGAAGCCGAAGGCGGCACGCTGGTTTCGAAGCAGGAACTGCTCTCCCGCTCCGATGTGGTCAGCATCCATATGGTGCTTTCTCCGCGCAGCCGTGGTCTTATCGGAGCCGCCGATCTTGCGCTCATGAAGCATGGAGCGATTCTGGTCAACACGTCTCGCGGGCCGATCGTGGATGAGAGCGCGCTCCTGGCGGCTTTGCAGTCGGGCAGAATCCGTGCCGGACTCGATATATACGGCCAGGAGCCATTGCCCGCGCTCGATCCGCTGCGGCGCGCGCCGAATGTTGTCCTGACGCCGCACCTGGGGTACTGCGTCGAGGAAACATGGCAGGAATATTATCCGCAGAGTGTTGAGAATGCGCTCGCGTTCCTCGATGGCAAACCGGTGAGGGTTGTGAACCCTGAAGTGCTTTGAAGGTGCAATCCGCTATAGCAAAACCAGAGATGCTGTAACCCGAAGCCGCTGCACTTAAGTCGCCGCGACCCCAAGGAGCGGCGACCTTCAAGAAAAGCTGAATAGGGCACACCTTCTCTGGTTTTGCCGTAAGGCATTTTTCTGGTTTCTGTAGAGTCCCCCAGAGGCGTGCAATGGGCATTTTCTCAGGGAAAATGCCCACAGACGTTTGTGGCAGCATTCTATACCAATCCGAAAAATGCTATAGGGTGCGGGAAATCGCGTGCCAAGCAGATTCCGCTCCCGTTTTACAAGCGGCCGGAGAATGAACGATTCTGGTGTTACAGCGGAACCAGAGTAGATGTACCCCGAAAGCACGTCAGCTGAGTGGCTTTTTCCCCAAGAAAAAGCCACCTTTCGCGTCTGAACGCGAGGATATACTTACTCTGGTTCCGCTCTAAATCATGTCTGCCGCATCTCCTATTCCGGCCTCAAAATCCATCTCGGGATCGGTCCTTGTCCTGATCCAATTTGATGTGTGCGAGGAGATCCGGCTGGACCGGCTGCAGCAGATCGTGAAAGCGCGCACCGTGCCGCAACCAACCATCAAGCATTCGGTCCCGGCCTATGTGCGTTACCAGCGGCCTCCGGTCGCCGTGCCGCTCGATCCCCTCGTGTTGAGCGGCGGCGAACGCCTCGATGGCGAAATCAAGTATTACGACTACGGCGTGGTCAGCGTCATCTACCAGCTCAGTTTTTCCGGCGATTGGGAAGGCCTCGTCTCCCTCGCCAGCCGCTGGGTTTGGGACGTGGATTTTGCCGCGCGCGTTGAGCCCGTCGTGCGCGAGCGCCTCGAGCGCGCCGCGGCAGCCATGGTCAAGCCTTATGCGCGCTGGCTCAGCGAAGACTACTTCATCTTTCATCTGCGCGATGACGCCGGCACGCTTTCGGCTGCTGACCTCACTCGCGATCGCGGTCTCGAGATCGCGCAGATTGTCCGCGGCGACCGGCTGCGCTTATCCACGGGCGAGTGCGCCGAGGTTCTGCAATCGCGCATCTCCTACTACGAAAGCGATCTCGCGGTGATCGGATGGAATGCCGCCTTTCTTTTGGACAGCAATGCCGGGGCTGAGACAGCGATTCAGCTCTTGGAGTACGCCAACTCGCAGCTTCTTGAGTTCCGCCACTACGACGAGCTGCTCACCGGCATTCTCGACAATGTGTATGAGTCGCTCGAGCGCAAGAGGGGAATGCTGGTGCGCTGGCGGATGGCGCGCTCCGCCAGGCGCCTTCATACCGTGCTGCTCGATATCGCAGAGCTCACCGAGCGCGCCGACAACTCCATCAAGTTCCTCAGCGACATGTTTGCCGCCCGGCTCTACAAGCTGGCCGCAGCCAAGGTGGGCGTGCCCGACTACAAGGACCTGGTGGCGCAGAAGCTGAAAACCGCCGAGGATCTTTACCACGACATGATCGAGCAGTTCAACCAGGCGCGCGGCTTTTTCCTCGAAGTCGTCGTCATCCTCATCCTGCTCGTCGAGCTCGTCTATTTTTTCCTCGGCAAGGTGGTGTGAGGGCTGGGACCAAGACACCCCAGCGGCCGCAAATCGTCCATCGGGGGCCCGCCAGGAACTTTACGGAACATCCGTTCAGGCTGCGCGGCGGTTCACCTGCGCTACTTTTTCGCCAGCGTAGGTGGAGCGTCCTCGTTACTAATGTCCGCTACATCCTTCCATCCTCCATCGGCCTGCTTCTTGTAGACCTCGACGTACTTGCCTTTCACTGTAAGCACCCTCTTGGTCTTGGTGTCTGTGAAGGTCGCGGTGTAGGCGCCCTGACAGTAGCCAAGGTCTCCCGACTTTGCGACATCCACCTTGTCCGGCACGAAGGTGAGGGAGAAATTCTTATCTTCCAGGTGTGGCTTCACTGCGGCCTTGATTGCCGCCATTCCGTTGATTACGGGGACATCTCGTATGAAGATAGATGCATCGTCGGCGTAAAATGCAAACGTCTTATCCCAATCCTTGGCGGCGAACGCCTGCACCCAGGCAGTTTCAACATCGCGAATCGCTTTCACGTCCGCATCATGGGTGTCTGGAGCGGATGGCGGCGGAGCCTGCTTGCAACCCGCAAGAATGACAGTGAGCGCAAGTGCTGCGGCCAAGAAATAACGATTGTGCATGTTGTGTCCTCCTTTAGACACGTAACCGAATGAGTTTCGCAATGGTGGTGGGGGCTACTTTTTCGCCGCTGTCGGCGGAGCATCCTCGTTGCCGATGTCCGCAACAGCCTTCCAACTGCCGTCGGTCTGCTTCTTGTAGACCACGACCTCCTTGCCTTTCACCGCGAGCACGTTCTTTGTCTTGGGGTCTGTCATGGTCATGGTGAAGGCACTCTGACTGTAGCCGAGGTCTCCTGACTTCGCGACATCCACCTTGTCCAACACATCGGTAAGGGAGAAATTCTTATCTGCCAGCAGAGGCTTCCAGAAGGCCTTGATTGCCGCCATTCCGTTGAGTACGGGAGCATCGGGATTGAACATCGATGCATCGTCGGCATAAAATGCGCCGAGCTTATCCACATCCTTGGCGGCCATCGCCTGCACCCCGGCGGTTTCAGCATCGCGAATCGCTTTCACGTCCGCGTCATGGGTGTCTGGAGCGGGTGGCGGCGGAGCCTGATTGCAACCCGCAAGAATGACCGCCAGCGCAAACGCGGCGACCCAAGTGTATCGATTGTGCATTGTGTCCTCCTTTTGACACGGAACCGAATGAGTTTCGCGGTGGTGGAGGGAGCCCTGGGATTCTGCACGGATTGTACTGCGAAATGAGATTTTGCGCCGGAAATTGGGCGGTGCAAATCTTAAACAGAAACTATAGCCCGTCAGGGACTTTACGGAACACCCGGCTGAAAATCTCGTAGGCGAGGTCTACCGATTCGTCGATACCCTTGCCGGTGGGTACCACCCGGCATTTCTGGAAAAATCTGACTCGGGGCAAATTGCTCCTCATGACGATGCTGGCCATGAAGCTGGTGTTGAACAGCGGCGGCGGCAGGTTCGCCGGGGACGGTCTGCGCGGTTGCGGGGCTGGCAGACTGCGAAGAGGAGCCGGGAGCGGGTGTCCCATTCTGAGCCAAGGGAGCAGACAGAGGGGCAACAGACAGGGAAGAGGAAGGCGGCGGAATGTAACACAAAGGACGCAGCGTGGGGGTATGCGGCATCTCATTGAAAAAGGTCAGTTGTGAAGCGTTTTTAGTCTAAATGGCGTGATTGGAGGCTGGTTTTGAGTGCCACTTGCGTAACCACGGGTAATCGCTCCAGTAACGGTGAGAATTTACTAAAGGACTGAGACATCTGAGCGATTGCAAGTGCAATTTGGCGAGGTTGCATGTCATCGTAAGGACATGACAGAGCACGCGGAGGTCGAATGAAACGCGCTCCGTCGAACGCCACTATCAATCAAGCGGGTGACACCATGAAATTGAACTCGATGCTGCATATCCCATTGGCGTCAGCCTATCTGTGTCCGAACTGCGGTTGCGTTGGTAATTGCTCAGAAAGGTGCCCTGCCTGCGCTTCGATTGCACTGCTTGGCCTAGCGAGTATCCTTGACCGGGAACCTGAAGAGGCCACTCAACCGGAATTTCCATTTGCTTTCCCGGCGGCGACCCAATATACCCCCCAGTTGCTTCCCAACAGATGCTTGACACGGTTGTACCTGCCAACGGGCAGAGCAATTGCGGCCAGTTAGCGAGTTCGGCGTCGGTGCAGATGGAGTAGAGCACCGTCGTACCTCCAATTGTGTGTTAGGACGCAGGAGTTTCAGTCGGCGCAACGGTGGCCTTCTTCTGGGCAGCTTTCGTCGCAATGACCGCAACCACAAGCGCACCGAGAGCCAAAAAAGCCACCCCCAACGCCACCCAATCTTCCGGTTCAAAGGCCACTGCTGTTTTTCTCCCTCGCGGTGTCATTTCGCTCATCTTCGGGTCTTCGTCCATGGCTGCTGCTCCCTCTTAGCTAAACTTTCTCTTGGGAGATGCCTCCATCACAGTTTCCGAGGCACGATGCCCAACAGTTTGAGTAGTCCGTCGTATTGTGAATGAGGTCAGGCATTTGAATCCAGCCCGTTGCAACCACGCCGCCGTCGCGTAAGCGGCATGTTCATCGCCATCTCGGCCATCTCTTTCCAACCGCCGCGTCCACAATGACGAATAGACCTCGGCTACGACCGATTTGCCGAGGCAGTACAACAGCACGAGAACGGGTGCCCCCTCAGAACCCGAGGCGCACGGCTCGGGAAACAGGGGCATGGATGGAACACCCGTTTAAGCTGCGCGGCGACTCGCCTGCGCTACTTTTTCGCCGGTGCTGGCGGAGCATCCTCGTTACCGATGTCCGCAACACACTTCCAACTGCCATCGGCCTGCTTCTTGAAGACGGTGACGTATTTGCCTCTCTCGGTGAGCACCTTCTTTGTTTTGGGGTCTGTGAAGGTCATGGTGAAGGCGCCCTGACTGTAGCCAAGGTCTCCCGACTTCGCGACATCCACCTTTTCCGACGCGAAGGTGAAAGAGAAATTCTTATCTGCCAGCATTGGCTTCCATGCGGCCTTGATTGCCGCTATTCCGTTGAGTACGGGGGCGTCGGGAAAGAAAGCATACGCATCGTCGGCATAGAATGCCATGGACTTGTCAAAATCCTTGGCGGCCATCGCCTGCCCCGCGGCGGTTTCAACATCGCGAATCGCTTTCACGTCCGCGTCATGGGTGTCTGGAGCGGGTGGTGGCGGAGCCTGATTGCAACCCGCAAGAATGACCGTGAGCGCAAACGCTGCGGCCAAGAAATATCGATTGTGCATATTGAGTGTCCTCCTTTAGACACGGAACCGAATGAGTTTCGCGGTGGGGGAGGGAGACGTGAGGATTCTGCATGGATTGTACTGCGAAATGAGATTTTGCGCCGGAAAATAGGTGGTGGAGAATCGCGGTGGAAATTGGGCTGTGTCCTGAGATCGCTTTGCCGGCGTGCAGTGTTCAGAATTGACCGTCATCGCTGGCCGAATAGCGGCAATTTAAGGCGCATCCCACCCTGGCCGCAAAATTGCCGGAAGCTGGTCCCCTTCGACTGCGCTCAGGGCAAGCCTTCGACTCGGTCGCCCCTCACCCCAGCGACCCCGGCTCTGCGAGCCACCCATCGCTGGGGACCCCGGTCGCGGCGGCCTCCGCTCATCATGACAGCGGCGAGACAGGGGGCCGGCCTTTCACATCGTCACACCTGCATGACTTCGGCTTCCTTTTTCTGCGAGAGCTCTTCCATGCGGCGGATCTCGGCGTCGGTCATCTTCTGCACTTCTTCGAGGGCTCGCTTCTCGTCGTCTTCGCTGATCTTCTTGTCTTTGGTGGCGAGTTTCTTGAGAGCTTCGTTGCCGTCGCGGCGGACATTACGTACCGCCGTCCGGTGCTCTTCGAGAACCTTGTTGAGGTGCTTGCAGACTTCGCGGCGGCGCTCCTCGGTCATGGGAGGGACAGGGACGCGGATGACTTTACCGTCGGAGAGCGGATTGAAGCCGAGATCGGCAGCCTGGATGGCCTTTTCAACACCTTTGAGGATCGTCGGGTCGTAGGGAGAGATGACGATGAGCTGCGGCTCGGGTGCGGAGAGCTGCGCGAGCTGGTTGATGGGCGTGAGCGTGCCGTAGTAGTCGACCTTGACCTGGTCGAGCATGTGCACGCTGGCGCGGCCGGTGCGCGTGGATGCGAGAGTGGCCTGGAAGTCGGCGACCGACTGATCCATGCGGCGTTTGAGGTCGTTGTAGAGGTCTTTGAGAGCCGGATTGCCGGCCATGAAAGATGACATTGGGGATCGTCCTCGCTTAAGCGGATTTGCCAACGGATAGTTTACCTGAGAAGGGCGGGGAGATAGGGACGCAGGGAATAGGGAACAGGGAACAAGGGAACGAGGGACCGGGGCTGGAGTTCAAGCGAGGGCGGCAAGGCCGGTAGATGCGGCCTGTTCGTGGGCATGGTAGCTGGAGCGGACGAGCGGGCCGGATTCGACGTGGCGGAAGCCCATGCGGAGCGCTTCGGTTTTAAGATCGGCGAACTCGCCGGGCGTGTAAAGGCGTGCGATGGGCAGGTGGTCGCGCGAGGGGCGCAGGTACTGGCCGACGGTGAGGATGTCGCAGCCTACGGCGGCGAGATCGCGGAAGACCTGGAGCAGCTCGTGGGTCTCTTCGCCGAGGCCGGCCATGACTCCGGATTTGGTGAGGCCTGCGGGCCGCAGCTCTTTGGAGTAACGCAACAACTCAAGCGAGCGCTCATAGCGCGCGCCGGAGCGGGCGACACGATAGAGGCGCGGCACGGTCTCCGTGTTGTGGTTGAGGATTTCAGGCTGCGCGTCGACGACGGTGCGGATGGCGTCCCGGTTGCCCTGAAAGTCGGGGATGAGGACTTCAACGCGGCAGCCGGGCGCCTGGCGGCGAATTTCCTGAATGACAAGGGCGAAGGCGCGGGCGCCGCCGAGGTTGTCGTCGTCGCGATTGACGCTGGTGATGACGGCGTGCTGGAGGCCGAGAGCGGCGATGGCCTGGGCGACCCTCCGCGGCTCGTCGAAGTCGATGGGATCGGGACGGCCCTTGGGCACGGCGCAAAAGCCGCAGCGTCGCGTGCAGAGGTTGCCGAGCATCATGAAGGTGGCCGTTTTGTGGTGCCAGCACTCGCCGATGTTGGGGCATTGGGCGCTTTCGCAGACGGTATGGAGCGAGAGGGAGCGGGCGAGGCGCTTGAGATCGTGGTAGTTTTCGCCCACGGGAGCGCGGGCGCGGAGCCACTCCGGCTTGGGAGCGGGCGCGCGGCGGGCGGGCTCGATCTGGATGAGGTCGATCACGGTTTAATTGTAGCGAAAATGGAATGCGGAGCGGGGCGCGGAACGGATGGTTTGCACTGTGCGCGTACTGCGGCCACCGCCCTACGGCAGAACCAGAATAGGTGTACCCGATGGCACGCCCTCCGAGTGGCTTTTTCATCAGGAAAAAGCCACATTGAAGGCTCCTCATTTGGGCACGTGAATTCTGGTTCTGCTCTAGCGAAGCTTGTTGCGGATGTCAGCCCGCACCAGATAGAGAAAGATGACCAAATTGACGAGCCCTTGCACGAGGGAGGCGAGTTGGTGCTGCGTGGTGTAGTTCCAGAAGAACAATCCTGAGAGCATGGCCACGGCGGCGAGCGTGAGCGTCCAGGCCCAGCGGAATAGCTTCAGTAAGCCGAATCCAGCCGCGATGAAGACCACCGGGAACACGAGGCAGAGCGGTGGGAAATGGCCTTTGGCAACGCCCAGAATGATGGTGAAGGCGAGCAGCAGCATGTAGAGGCTGGTGGCCACGAGACCGGGAAGGTGAAGCAGCTTCGTCTTCTGCGATTTGGGCGCGACGCGGACCGATGGTCTGCCGGCTCCGGGAGGGATCGTTTTGAAGGCTTCAGTCATAGTGTGTGCAAGTAGGCAAGCAGGTCTGCGAGCTGGTTGTCGGTGAGCGGTGTGGCAGGCATCTCGCCCCGCCCGTGCAGGATAACCACAGTGAGGCGCTCGTCAGTCGGCGGCGCGCCGGAGGGCATGGCCTTGATCTTGGTGAGCGCCTGCAGGCCCGGCCCGTGGAGGGGACGGGTGTTGGTGGGATAGTGGCAGCGGGCGCACTTTGCCTCATAGACCGCGGCGCCGCTCGCCTCTTGGGGCGTCCACTCTGAAGCCGGCTTGGAGGGCGGCAACGGGCGGCAGCCAGCCAGGCCGGCGGTAAAACCGATCATGCAAACCCCAGGCATGAAACCCAAATAAGAAACCCAATTACGCATGTTTCCTCGATCATACATCGTTATTCCGCCGCTGCAATGGCTTCGGCGATACGGTCGATCGCCTGCTGCTCGGCGTCACTGCCCGGACGGCGGCCGTTCACTAGGATGGAGAAGGCCAACGTGCGGCCGCTGGTAGCGGTCAGGTAGCCGGAGAGCGAGTTTACCTCGCCGAGCGTGCCCGTTTTGGCCCACATTCTGCCTTTGAGCGGGGAGTCTTTGAAGCGGCCATCGAGCGTGCCGTCGACGCCGGCGACGGGCAGCGTTTTGCGCCAGTCGGCGCCCCACGGCTGGCGCGAGGCATAGGACAAAAGCTGCGTCAGGGCGCGCGGGGCAATCTGGTCGCCGGAACTCATGCCCGAGCCGTCGTAGAGGAAGAAATCGCCGTCGTTGACGCCGGCATCGATCAGGAACTGGCGCACCACACGCGCGCCCTGTTCGAAGCTGCCGTCGGTCCCATAGAGCTTGCCGAGCAGGCGAAGAAGCAGTTCGGCGTGGAGGTTCTGGCTGGTTTTGTTGGTCACGGTGATGTCTTCGGCCATGGGGACTGACCGGTGCGCGCCGAGAATATGGCGGCCCTCGGCCGCAGCGGCGATGGTGTCTGGCGCAGTGGGCGCGAGCTTGAGCGGCTCCGCGCGTTCGCCGGCAAAGTCGCCCGAGCCGGTGGGGTATCTGTGGCGTGACTCAGGGCTTCCGCTCACCTTGATACCGCGGAGCTGGAGGGCCTGCTTGAATGCGGCTGCCGTGAACTGGGCGGGATCCTCGACGGCCATCGATACATGAAGCCCACCGGCAGGAGCAGAGCCCCAGGCGCGCACCATCAGGGAGCCAGGCGGACGCGCCAGGCCGGGGTGGGCGGATTCGCCAGGCGGTGCGGGCGTCATGTGGTTGTCGACGGTGTAGTAATCGACATCGGGCGTCCACTCAGCCAGAGTTGCGTTTGGGTTGGACGCGTCGGCGGTGATGGTGAGTTCGTCGGCATTCTCGTTGAAGGTGAGCGCGGAGACCGGCGCGCCATAGCTCCACTGCAGATCGTTCCATTCCCAGCCTTGGCCGTATGGCTCGTCGAGGAAGTAGCTGTCGTCGCCGACCACATCGCCATCAACCGTGCGCACGCCGGACTCTTCAACCTGCTGAGCGAGCAGATCGAGCACGGCCATGGCGGTGCTGGGCGCCGCGCCGGGTGGGGTCTCGGTTTCGGACGAGGACGGAGCGGCGGTTCCAGGCTCGACATAGGGGTAATGGCGCGCGCTGAGCGTGGGATCGCCTACGCCAAGAATGAATACATCGCCATGAAGCGTGCCGGAAACATCCACATCGCCGCCGGCCACGACGAATGTGGTCCAGGTGAGCGTTTCCACGGGCAGCAATGCGTAGGCCGCGGCGGTGGTGGTGAGCTTGTTGTTGGAGGCGGGCGTGAACAGGCGGGAATCGTTGAGGCCGTAGAGCGGCTGGCCGTCGAGGGTGGTAACGCTGATGCCGAATTGCGCGTGACTGAGTTCGGGGCCGGCGAGAATGGCCTGGACGCGGTCCGCGAGAGGCCCGGTGACGGGCACTGCGCGCGAGGCGGGATGCGCCGCGTGGCGGGGCGGAGCTTGCGCATTCAGTGCCAGCGCGCAAACCAAAAGGCTGCTCAACGCAGTTGTCCGCTCGAAACAGTTCATGCCCCGCAGTGTAGCAGGAGGGCGGCGGACGGCGGCGTAGCGCGCAGCGCGAGCCATGCCGGGCAGTGCGTCAGGCAGTAACCTCCGAGTTGGCGGTTATCCGCCCGAAACCTTGTTGATGAAGTAAAATCCTGGCCATTTGTAGGCGAAGGCTGGTGTTGTCTGCGGTGGGAGCTATGGTCCTGCTTCTTGGGGGCTGTGCTCTGCCGCTTTGGTACGAGGCTACTCACTTGCATATTGACATCAATGACCAACAGCTTTCGGACGCAGAGATCGCTCTTTAGGGATCAGTCGGTCAAGCAGTGTTCGGTCCACGGCGAAATGGAGTCTCATCTGCAAATGAGCCAACGAATAACCAGGATTTGGACGCCGTCTTGACGGTGCCTGGGTCTGGCGCAAATGAAGGGCTGATCGAAGCCTAAAAGAGGAATCCGCAGGAATTTAAGCTATATACTTAAATGCTCGACACGGCAGGGAACGCAAGGCGTGTGGGTCAGGCAGTTGATCATTTGACCGGATCGCATCCGCCGCTCGACAGCTCGCAACTCGCCATGGATTCCCAAATCAAGGTGGACGCCTGGGGGGATCCGTTCTGCAGCATCCCGATCAGTGGGAGGATAGCAATTGTAAGCGGTGGACCGTCGAAGATTAGTTGCGACGCGCTCCCAGTGAGCGTTGAGCAAATCGAGAAATCCGACCGTAACATCTTCGCTGGTCCGTATCATCTGGTCGTTGTAATGTCGAATCAACGAGGTCCCTTGGAAGGGCGACGTATTGGAGGTGATCGATGAAAGTTGTTTTTCCGACCCCGACGCTCCCAACGATCAGCAGAACCTGATGCTCAAGTTGTTTGGGCGCCTTCAACGCTTCTAGACGCGTATACGCGGCGCTTCGTGTGAAGACGTTTCAAGCTCTGTGGATGAAGCGCAGCAACTCGGGCCCGAGGGTGTCCATGGTGCTTCCGATTTGTAGCACGCTCGAAAGATGGTTATGGCCGGTTAACTGTATCAGTCGCGGCCACCGGCCGTGGCGGGTGGTATGTGCTTCCACCAGCCAGGCGGCCTGGCGTTGGAATTCGGGCGGATCAAATTGCGAAACGGTATAGAGGCAGGGAACCGAGGTCTCGGCCAGTTTTTGCAGCGTGGACTGCTCCAGCCAACGCGTCGCGTCATCGCCGTAATAGGCGGCATTAAACGAGTTGTGATCGGCGCGTGCCACATCGTAAAGACCCGAAATCATGATGGCGCCGGTGATGCCGCCGCCGGGTGCCGGGTGCAACCGCGGCTCCGCAACATATCCTGCCACGTGGACCGCGCCCGCTGACTGGCCCAGCAGAAAGACGCCGTTCGGGTCGCCGCCCCACCGCTCGCTAGCGGCATGAAGAAACCGAACGGCGGCGCCGGCATCTTCGCTGCCGGCCGGCCAAGGCGCGGCGGGGGCAAGGCGGTACGTGATCGTTACGCCGACGCAGCCTGAGCGGGCCGCCCACAGTCCAACATTGTTGTAAAACGGCGCGTCCGGGGCTCCCTTATCGCCCATGACGAATCCACCACCGTGAACAAAGACGAGGACGGGGGCGCGCCTCACACCGGCGGACGGGACAAAAATGTCCAGCCGGTGGCGTGGATCCGGCCCGTAGACCACATCCCGATGCACTTCGACATCAGGTCCAGGCCGGGGCGCAAGCGGCGCCATGAGCGCCGTGGTGGCTTGGATTTGAGCGGGTGTGAAATCGGAACCGAGGCTTCCGAGCTGTGCCCACAAATCGTTCATCGCCGGCGCGCTCATTGTGCGATCTCCATCCCGTACGAGTGGGTGCGGAAGGTCTCGGCGGGAACCCACGTCCCGTGGAAGGCCATGCGAACGCGCACCGGCAGGCGGAATAGCGCGACCGGCCCGGCGGCCACGTTGCGCGCATCGAGCACGGCGAGGTCGCTATGATTCTCGGCAAGACGGTTGATCACGGTCAGCAGGTAGCCGTCGCCTTCCGGTGAATTCGGCCGGCGGGGCACAAACTGCGACTCCTGAACCGCGCTCGCCGGGCCGGGATTCCAGCACTCCATCTTGCCCGTGCTGTGATCCACGTGGCCGACTGACGAACTGCCGTCATCGCCCCGACCCGCCACCATGTAACCGTGTTGGTAGCCGTGTCCCTGGTAACGGTCGTCCGTGCGCGGCAGTTCGCCTGGAATGCTCGCTAATGGCCGCAGACCGTATCCGTGGTCGCCGCTCGAAAGGTCGAAAGTAAACTGCGTCAGGATTGGCGGTGGCACGGGAAAAGACTGGCCCGAGGGGGTCGGGAAAAAGTCGAAGCATGGGCCGTTATAGAGGCACACATCGAGATGGAGCTTGGAGCCATCCTCATATGCATTCATCATGTGGCCCGCGCTCATTGTGGGTCCGCGGAACCAGCGGATGTCGCGCCTAGTACCGTGACGCGGGACGATGGCGACGCGAGTTTCCTCATCGGGATGCCACTGATAAAAGGGCCCGCCTCGTTTCACTGCTTCCATATCGGTGATGAACGGGAAGAACGGAAATACAACGTAATTCGGCGTGACGGCAAAATCGTGGACCATGCCGGGCCAAGGCATTTCGAACCAGATTTCATCCGCCACCCGGCCATTGCGATTGAGCGCGTAGAAGACGATGTCTTTCGTGCCATCGCCCTTTGCCTGATACGAGAAAGTAAGCATTTCGTCGTGAACCAGGTCGAGTTTGGGATGGGCGCTTAAGCTCACGCTGGTGATCGCTCCGCCGAAATCGAAATGCCCCCGGGTTTCCAGCGTCTCCGGATCGAGCTCGTACGGCAAGTCGTCTTCCTTGAGAGCCAGCAACTTGCCCGCATGGAACACGATGTTGGTGTTGGCGGTGCCCATGCGAGCGCCGCTGGCCGTCGGGTCATTCGTGAAGCGATTCCGATACCGTCCAAAGAGCGCGCGGCGGGCTTTCTCCTGGAGGACGAATCGCTCCGTCCGCACCCATCGGCTCATGTAATCGACCTGCCCGCCCGAGAAACGAAAAATGTGCACCATGCCTTCGCCATCGATGAAAACGTCGGAACCGTCACGCGGCGGGTACTGGCGATCGGGACCGCAACGTAGTAAGGTCCCTTCGATTTCCGCGGGCAGGTGACCTTCTATCAGCTCCAAGCCGCGAATCGTGGCCTCGACACGATAAGGATGGCCCCAACCTTTATAGAGCGGTATGTCCGGAAATCGAATCTCCATGCGTTCTCCTCCTTGTTGACCGGAATTTCCATTTTGCTTTCCCGGCTCCGTACCAATATACCCCCGTTGCGTCCGTCGAGTTCGCGCACCAGGATCAGGCCACCGTCAGACGTAACGCAAGAACCCTGGAAGCCGACCTTGAGAGAGGCATTGAAGGAAAGCTGAAAAGGCCGGTTTTGTATCTCACCCATCGGGTATTCACCTCCGGAACGTCTTCACCACGCTTGCACCCTCATAAACATTGACGATTGCGACGATCCGAGGATTCACAATTGCGACTCAAAATGGAAATGTGAGTGTAATTGTGCTGCAGGAAAAGCTTGTCCGGTCGCCACGATAAGGCTCTGAGTGGATGTCGGCTACCTGGAACCTACTCCTTTGGCAAGAGATGCCGCGGCTAAACACCAATCTCGCGGCGTAGCATCGAGAGTGACAGCATATGAGAGGCACGGCAAACTGGCGGCTGCGGACACGGACGATTGAGCTGGGTCGGCGCACGCTCGTGATGGGCGTGGTGAATATTACGCCCGACTCGTTCAGCGACGGGGGCTCTTTCCTTGATCCGGAAGCGGCGGTAGCCCGCTCGATGCAATGCATCGAAGAGGGAGCGGACATTCTCGACCTGGGCGCGGAGAGCACGCGGCCGGGATCGCGCGCGGGCGATGCAGACGCTCGGGTCAGCGCGGAGGAAGAGCAGGCGCGGCTGCTGCCGGTTCTCGAAGAAATTTTGAAGGCTCAGCCCCACGCAGTGGTGTCAGTGGATACATACAAAGCGGAGACGGCGCGCGCGGCGCTCAAAGCAGGCGCAGAGATGATCAACGACGTGAGCGGCTTCACGTGGGACCTGGACATAGCGGCGGTGTGCGCGGAGTTTGGCGCGGGAGTGGTGCTGATGCACACACGCGGGCGGCCCGAGGAGTGGAGCGCGCAACCGCAACTCGCGCCCGATGCGCTGCTGACGATGGTGCGCGAGGGACTGGCGGCGAGCATGGCGGCCGCTGAGCGCGCGGGCGTTGCGCGGGAAGCGATCGTGCTCGATCCAGGCTACGGATTTGGCAAGCGCTTCGACGAGAACTACGCGCTGCTGGCGCGGCAGGCCGAGCTGCTTGCGCTGGGGCGGCCCCTCCTGGCAGGGCTAAGCCGCAAATCGTTTCTGGGACGCACGCTGGCGCGACTTTATGGCAGCGAAGCGCCGATTGCCGAGCGCGAGACTGCGGGCCTGGCCGCAATGACGGCGGCGATTCTGCATGGAGCGGCGATCGTGCGTGTTCACGCGGTGCGGCCGGCAGTGGAGGCTGCGCGGATCGCGGATGCGATTCTTGCATTGCAGTGAGGCGGTGTGAATTGAGGTTCGTGCTCTCCCTCCTTATATGTTGCCGGATGAAGCGTGAGGATTAAGGCGAAACCACAGATACTGTATCCTGGCCGATTCCGCGGAGGGTCGCCGCTCGCTGTTACTCGCGGCGACTACAGCAAAACCAGAGATGCTGTAACCCGAAGCCGCTGCACTTAAGTCGCCGCGACCCCAAGGAGCGGCGACCTTCAAAAAAAGCTGAATAGGCCACACCTTCTGGGGTTTCGCGATAGGTGTGTTTTTAGTTGTCTTCGGGCCGCTTGTAGGGCTTTTGCAGGTATTGTCGCGCCTCGTTCACCGCTCCCTGGGTGTTGTCGTTGGTCTGCACCGCCAGGCGATACTCGTTCACGGCCCGGTCCCTCTGCCCGGTCACGTCGAAGATTTTGCCGATGGCGATGTGGCTCCAGACTTCAGTCCAGGCCGGCTCGTCGTCGCCGCGCAGCGCATCGCGGAAGGAGTTCACTGCTGCCTGGTAGTTATGCTGCGCAAACAGCAACTCGCCAATGCGATAGCTGGCCAGCGAGCTTTGCGGATTAGAGTCGAGCGCCTTCTTATATTCAGTCAGCGCCCCCGCCAGGTCGCCCTGCGCCACCAGTTGCTGACCCTTCAGGATGGAGATGCGCACCTGCAGGTCGGGTGTGGTCTTCAGCACCCAGTCGCCGGGATCGATGCTGATGCGGCGCGGCCGGCCGAAGGTGTCCACAACGTATTGCGTATCCGTGCCCACCACGTCGATCTTCTGGTTCACCGTCTTGCCGTCGGTCTCAATCCGCAGTTCCACCGGCATGCGGAAGAGATCGAGATCCTGGTTGATCTCGCCGATGGTGCGGAAGCCCTTGTTGTTCCCCAGCCGGTAAACGGCGTATTTGTCGGTGAAGGTCGGCGCCCCCGTACCGTCGATCCATTGGGCAAAGAAGGGCGTCAACTGCTGTTGGGTCTGTGCCTCCGCCACCTTCTCAAGGTCTTCGGTGCGGAGGGAGTTGTCGGTGTACTGGCTCAGCACACCTTTCAAGATGGCGAGAAACTCCTTATCGCCGACCTCCCACCGCAGCATGTGGAAGATCATGGCGCCTTTTTCCAGGGTCATGGACTGGAACTGGGGCGAGAACGGGTCCTGTCGGCCGGCGCTCGAGAGCGGAATGGTGTCGTAGGCCAGCGCGCCCGCAGCCACGTCTTCAAGAGCGGCGCGTAGGGCGCTCTTGCCGCTCTCCTCCTCGACATACATCAGCTCGGCGTAGCGCGACATCCCGTTGGTGATCCAGGCGTCGTTGAGCGTCTTCGGGCTGACCTCGCATCCCCACCACTGGTGAGCAATGGTATTGGCCAGCAGGCGAATGCCCGATTTGTCGCCCACCCGCGAGCCCACGATCGCCGCCAACTCCGGCGCGTAAACCGCCGGGAGCGTGTCGTCCGGCAGCTCCACCACATTCAGGCGCTCGCTCTCCGGCGCGCCGAAGTTATCGGTAAAGAAGTCGAACTCTCTGTTCGCGGTCTGCGCCAGTTGGTTGGCCGACGCCTGGTGGCTGATGGTTACGTACACCTTCACATTGCCAGGGCCGACCGAGACGGGCTCAGCAAACCGCCCCGCAATCACCGTCCCCGGAAATCCGGGCTTGGTCCATTTGAAGTCATACTGGTCGCCGGGCTTTCCGCTGGACAGCGTCACGTGTTTCGCGGTCCCGGCGCTGCCGCTCGAAAAGACCCTCATCCCCTCCGGTACGCGAATGTGCATCTCTGCCGTGAAGCGGTCGGTCATGTAGCCGGTCGTAGGGAACCAACGCGCCGCGTACAGCAGATAACTGATGGGTTCCTGAATGGCGGCCAGTTTCAGCCCCTCCACCGGTCCGTCTTCGTTGCCGGTGATCGTGCCGTCGTAGACGAAGGTCCAGTGCTGGGTCTGCCCGGCCGCGAATGGCGTGGCCGCAGTAACGCGGATCGACCCGTCGGCCGTCCGCTCTCCATCGAGCACTTTTCCGCTTTCATCGGTGATTTTGGTGACCTTCAGCGCCGGGTGAAAGCCAAAGTTCACCACATCCAGATTTGCGGGCGCGGTAAAGCTCACCACTGTCGTGGCCGTCAGGTGGTGCGTCGCCGTATCCAGCTCGGCGTTGATTACATAGCCGGTGATGTTGAGCGCCGGGCGCTGCTGCTGCGCGGCTGCGGGCGCTACTGCCATTCCTGCCCAGGCTGCCGCCAGCAGGACGAGAGCGCAGCGACCTGAAAGCCGCCGGCGATGAAGCTTGAAATCCTTCGCGTATCTGCTTAACATTTCCGTGCTCATTTTCTTGCCGCCGTTCATTTGCCAGTTGCCGGTTCTTGGGGAAATCCCAATTGCGTTCAGGGTTGTGCGGCCTCTTGAGCCGCCGGGCAAACTGCTTCGAGTTCCTTTTGGACAAGGGCGGCTACGCGTTCGATTGCGCCGGGCCCTTCGGCCTTGCCATTGGCCGGGTGCACCCGCAGCGCCTCCCGAATGGCCCCCAGCTCCAATGTGATGGACTCGCGATCCGGCCCGTCCGGTAGCAGCCGTTTAAGCTGTTCGATGATATTTGCCGGCGTGAAGTCGTGCTGAATCAGCTCTGGAACCACACGCTTGCCGGCAATCAGGTTCGCCATGGCCACGTGCGGCACATTCACTACCCGTCTGGCGATGGCATACGTCACTGGCGAGACGCGGTAGACCACCACGAATGGATTTCCGATCAGCGCCGCCTCCACCGTGGCTGTTCCGCTGGCCACCACCGAGGCGCGCGCGTGGAGCAGCGTGGCCCGGGCGTCGTTGACCAGCCGCAGGGGAAGCCCGCCGCCACGGTGCTCCGCCAGTTGCACCACAGCCGCCCGCTGCTCGGCGCTCAATGTGGAAGCCAAGGGAATGACAAACTCGTAATTTTCCGACGGGCTCATTGACGACGATCCGGGTGCCGACAAACCCCACGCCGCCTCCAGAATCTGGGGCAAATGCTCCTCGATCTCGGGCAGCCGGCTTCCCGGCAACAGCCCAATCCAGGTTTTTGTGGCGTCCAGCCTGTTCTCTGCCGCAAACTGCTCGCGGCTGATCGTGGGCAGCGGCAACTCGGCCAGCGGATGACCCACAAACTCCGCCTCCACGCCCCGCTCCCGGTAGAACGGCTCCTCGAAAGGAAAAATCACCAGCATGCGCCGCACATACTTCTGCACCAGCCGGATGCGATGCTGCTTCCAGGCCCATAGCTGCGGGCTCACGAAGTAAATCACCGGAACGCCCAGACGATGAAACTCCTTGGCCAGCCGGAAATGGAACTCGGGGAAGTCAATCAGCACGGCCACATCGGGCCGTCGCTCGCGGATGGCCCGTTTGAGCTTTTGGAACTCGCGGTAGATGCGCGGCAGATGACGCACCACCTCAGTGAAGCCCATCACCGCCATGTCTTCCGAGCGGACAACTCTCTCGACTCCGGCTGCCTCCATGCGCGGACCGCCCATCCCGATGAGCTCCGCTCTTTGACCTTTTGGAGTAGATTTTCGGGACAAGGCAGTAGCCAGCAGCGCCCCGTACTGCTCGCCGCTTGCCTCGCCAGCCGAGATGAAAATGACCGGGGCCATCATATTCCAGTCGCACCCGCGCCGCGCGCGTACTTGGCACAATCATAACGGCTTCGTGCATGCTCTGAGGGATTTGCTGGTTGAGCGCGCAGTGGTAACCTTCCCGTTGGAGCAGGAATGAGGGCAACCGTGCGAGTTTCTTTCAGGACATTTGCAGTTGGATGCTTGTTAATCGGCTGCGGCCTTGCGGCCTTGGCGCAAACTCAGGCAGCGCCGGTCATACACTGGCCAAACGGCTCTACGAGCACGGATTTGAACGGCATGGCCCTGACTCCGGCTGCAGCGCCGCAAAACCCGGTGGCCGACAACCCCGTCGCCGACCCCAAAGCCGTGGTCGTGGCCGGCCATGCGCGCTTCACCGTCCTCACGCCACAACTCATCCGCATGGAGTGGTCCGCCGACGGCAGGTTTGAAGATCACGCCTCGTTTGTGTTCATCAATCGCCGCCTGCCGGCGCCGAAGTTCTCTCCTACTGAGCTTAACAACGGCCCGCTGGGTTCAGTCAGCTCGCTCACCATCAAGACCGACGCGCTCCAACTCACGTACACACCTACCGGTGACGGCCACTTCACGCCCGACAATCTTTCCATCACCCTCGCCGTCGACGGCAAAAACGTCGTCTGGCATCCGTGCATGGCTGATCCGGAGAACCTGCAGGGCACGACGCGGACCCTGGACGACGCGCGCGGCTCGAAGACCGAGGAACCCATCGAAGCCGGCCTCGTCTCCCGCTCCGGCTGGGCGCTGGTCGACGACTCCACACGCCCGCTCTTCGACTCCGCCGATTTCCGCTTCCTCGATGGCGAAAAAAGCCCCTGGCCGTGGGCCATGGAGCGCCCCGCCAACGAGAAACCCGGCTCCTACACCGACTGGTACTTCTTCGGCTACGGGCACGGCTACCGGAGGGCTCTCGGCGATTTTGTCCGCGTCGCCGGCCGCATTCCGCTGCCTCCGCGCTTCGCCTTCGGCGCATGGTGGTCGCGTTACTGGGCCTATAGCGACCAGGAGCTCGATGAGCTGGTCCGCGGCTTTCGCGAAAATTCGACGCCCCTCGACGTGCTGGTCATCGACATGGACTGGCACATCAACAGGGAGCAGCTCGAGGCCACGGGAGAGACCGATCAATCGGGTCAGTTGCTCGGCTGGACCGGCTACACCTGGAACAAGGTGCTCTTTCCCCATCCCACGGCCTTCTTGAACAACCTGCACAATGAAGGTCTGAAGACCACGCTCAATCTGCATCCGGCCTCGGGCATTCAGCCGTGGGAGCAGGCCTATCCGGCAATGGCCCGTGCCATGGGCATCGACCCGGCAACCAAGAAATTCGTACCCTTCGACCCAACTGACAAGAAATGGGCCACCAACTACTTCGATCTCGTCCTCCATCCTCTCGAGAAGCAGGGCATCGACTTCTGGTGGCTCGACTGGCAGCAGCAGCCCAACACGAGCATGCCTGGCGTGAACAATACATGGTGGCTCAATTACCTCCACTTTACCGATCAGCAGCGCGAGGGCAAGCGGCCGCTGCTCTTCCATCGCTGGGGCGGGCTGGGCAATCACCGCTACCAGATCGGCTTCTCCGGCGACACCATCTCGGTGTGGGATTCGCTCGCTTTTCAGCCCTGGTTTACGGCTACGGCGGCCAACGTGGGCTACGCCTATTGGAGCCACGACATCGGCGGGCACATGCCCGGTGCGGTCGATCCCGAGCTCTACACGCGCTGGGTCGAGTTCGGCGCCTTCTCGCCCATCCTGCGCACCCACACCACCAAGAACCCCGACGCCGAGCGCCGCATCTGGGCCTACCCTGAACCTTATTCGTCCATCCTGCGCTCGACTTATCAGCTCCGCATGGCCTTGCAGCCATACATCTACACCGAAGCCCGCCGCACCTACGACACCGGCGTAGCTTTTTTCCGCCCGCTCTACTACGACTGGCCCGGAGAGGACGCCGCCTACACCAGCAAAAACGAGTACATTTTCGGCGACCAGATGCTCGCCAGCCCCGTCACCGCCGCTGCTGACAAAATCTCCGGCCTCGCCTCCGAACAGATTTGGCTGCCCAAGGGCGACTGGATTGAATGGCCCACCGGCAAGCACTTCACAGGCCCGGTCACCGCGGAGCGCATCTTCTCCATCGATCAGATCCCCGTCTACCTGCGCGCCGGAGCCATCGTCCCCATGCAGCCGGCGATGCTCGCGACCGGCGACAAACCTGTCGATCCGCTCATTGTGAACGTGTGGCCGCTTGCGGCCGGCACGAGTTCCAGCTACTCGGTCTATGAGGACTCTGGCGTCTCTGTCGATTACCAAAGGGGCGTCTTCGCGCGCACGCCGATCAAGGCGGTGCAGACCGACGAGACGCTACGCGTTGAGATCGGCCCTGTAAACGGCAGCTATCCCGGCATGATGAAGACGCGTGCCTACGAGTTGCGCCTGCCCGCCGACTGGCCGCCTGCGGCGGTCACGGTGAACGGCAGCCCCGCACCGAAAGCGAAGGCCGGGAAACCGGACGGCTGGAAGTTTGAAGGCAACACGCTGACCACGATCATTCCCGTGGCCGACGGCAGTGTGACCGACAAAGTCATCGTTGAAGTCCGCCGCACTCCCGGCCTCACCGCCCGACGCGCGGAGATTGACGGTTTTGCCGGCCAAATGACCCGCCTGCGTGGCGCATACGACGCTCTGCAACAAACAGGGCCGGTTGCCGGTCCCTCCAATGCCCTCGTCGATGCGATGCAAACCGGCGACCGTCTCAGCTACTATCCCGAGCGCATTGCAACCGAGCTTGCGCATCTCCGCGATGCGCTCAAGCAGGCAAAGGCCGACGTTGCCGCGCTCGATCAGGGCTTCGAGCAGCGCTTGAGCGACACTTCGCGGCGTGTTGGCGGTTCCGCCACCGCTCCCGCCGACATCGAGAGCGAGAAGCAGAAACGCCGCGACGCCCTCCACCGCGCCGAGATGCTTTTGACCGAGGCCGCAAAGTAGGCGCTATGCCCGCTCAGCGCGCTTGCGCGCATTCTCGTGTAGATGCGACCAGCCGGCGTTCACGCCCTTGCGATGATCTTCCTGAATGAGGCCGAACCCGGAGTGGCGGAACTTGATCAGCGTTTCGCCGTCCTGCTCGCTCAGCCGGTACTGCACGTTATTGGTCACGGGGTAGGACATCATGAGCGGTCCGCAGAACTCGAGCAGTGTAGGGCGCTTGATGGCCTGCACGGTGGCCCAGTAGTGGCCGTTGCCATCGCCGAGATCGCGATACCAGCGGCCTCCGGGAACGGGCTCGATCTTCATGTTCATCGGTGTTCCGTCGGGCCGGTTGGCCGACTGGCCTAACTCCTCGAGAAGTGCGGCGAAGGTGACGTCAATGGGAGCCTTGACGTGAATTTCCTGCTCGATATTGAGGGTGAGGGCGTCAAGTTCGGGTGCGGTGAGCGTTGTCATAGTTCCTCCTTGGGGATTTTTGTGGTTGGCAGGCCCGGCTGATCGAATGCGGGCCCGGAGCTTACTTGCGATTCGGCGCGCTCCTTCACGCGTTGCAACTGGTGACGCCAGAAGCGCTCGAATGTCTCGGTCCACTCGTGCATAGGCTTGAGCGCCTCGGCGTTGGTGCGGTAGAGGCGGTGACGGCCGTTGCGGCGCACGCGGACAAGGCCCACCCGGCGCAAGACGCCGAGGTGTTTCGAGATCGACGGCTGATCGAGGCCGACAGCCACCACGATCTCGCCTACCTCGCGCTCGTCCCCGGCCAGAAAGGTGAGGATCTGGCGGCGGCGGGGCTCGGCAACGGCGTTGAAGGGATCGGAGGTGGTTGCGGCTCGTGCCATGGTGTGGACATTACATTCCCATATAGGAATATGTCAAGTGAAAATTTGAGAATAGCTTTTGGTCCGGTTTTGGAGTGCATTTAAAGGGCTTTGCCGGGACTGGGGACCCGGTGTATCCTCCGTCGCATGAGGAATCCGACACTTTTGCCCCTGGTTGCTTTGCTGTTTGGCGCGACGGCTTTCCTGGGGCAGGCGCAGGCGCCTGCCGCAAGTTCGAGCCCGAAGGAGGCTGCTCCCGTCATGAAGACCTTTTTCATCCGTATCATCCCGCCGCGCCCCACCTTCGACAAGGACGCGTCGCCCGCCGAACAGGCGCTAATGAATGCGCACTTCGTGTATTGGAAGGACCTTTTTGACAAGGGCGTCTGCGTCTTCGGCGGTCCCGTGCTCGACCCGAAGGGGGTCTACGGCGTATTGGCCGTCGAGGCCGCCAGCGAAGACGAGGCCCGCGCACTGGCTGCCGCCGATCCCAGCGTCAAGGCCGGACTGATCCACACAGAGGTCGCCGAGATGCGCGCGGTCTTTCTGCACAAGGGGAACTAGCTCAGTTGGGACGGAATAGCGATAATTCATCTGAGCAGACCTAGGAGATCGCCGCATGACGGATGAACAGTACGTGTTGCAGGAAAAACCCAAGGCCACAGTGAAATGGAAGCAAAGCGAACAGCCGAGTTGTTATATCGACGATGGCTTTGGGCAGATACTCGGGGTAACTCCGAATGATTTCCCAGCGCGGGCTTATCCGGAGATCATTCGAGCGGCCTGGGAGCAGGCCAGGCAAAATCTGGCGCGTTTTTCGTCGGGAGATTCATCGTGAAAGGAATTGCGATGCTGCGATGGAATTTTGATCGCCGGGCCTTTCTGAACGCCTGCACCCGCGCCGGCGTTGCCTCTCCGCTGCTGCCCGGCATTCTCTACACGCTGGCCGCGCAAGCGCAGGAGACAGGTTCAGGCGCGAATCCCGCCGCAAAATCACCTGAGTTGCCTAAAATCACGCCTGAAATGCTGGACCAGGCTGCCGTTCTTGCCGGTGTCGGCCCCTTCACGCTCGAACAGAAGAAGATGATGCTCGACGGATTGAACGACCAGCGCGGCGGCTACGACAAGATTCGCGCGCTCAAGATCCCGAACTCCGTTCCCCCAGCGTACGTGTTTCATCCGGGGCCCCCGGCGAGGCCCGCAGAGAGCCGTGTAGCCTTCGCCGGCACTCAGCCGCAACTGCGCTTTGACGACTCAATATCCGGTGAGCCCAAGACCCCGGCGAACATCGAAGACCTTGCCTTCGCCACGGTGCTCGAACTGGCCAACCTCATCTACCGTCGCAAAATCACTTCGCTCGCCCTCACGCAGATGTTTATTGCCCGCCTCAAGCGCTACGATCCGATGCTGCATTTTGTCATTACACTCACGGAAGAGCGCGCGCTGGCACAGGCCAGGGCCGCGGACGAGGATCTTGAGAATGGCCTCTATCGCGGTCCGCTCCACGGCATTCCCTGGGGCGCCAAGGACCTGCTCGCTGTGAAGGACTACCCAACCACCTGGGGCGCGGGCGGCTTCGAGCGCCAGTCCTTTAAGGAAGATGCGACCGTGGTGGAGCGGCTTGACGAGGCCGGCGCGGTGCTGGTGGCCAAGTTCACCCTCGGCGCATTAGCCCTCGGCGACAAGTGGTTCGGCGGGCGAACCCGCAACCCATGGAACCCCGCGCAGGGTTCCAGCGGTTCTTCGGCTGGTTCGGCAAGCGCCGTCGCCGCAGGCTGCGTACCCTTCGCCATCGGCTCTGAAACACTGGGCTCCATCTCCTCGCCCTCCACGCGCTGCGGAACCACCGGCCTGCGCCCCAGCTTCGGCCTCGTACCCCGTACCGGCGCCATGGCATTGAGCTGGACAATGGATAAGCTCGGCCCCATCGCTCGTTGCGTAGAGGATTGCGCGCTCGTGCTCGATGTGATTCACGGCCCTGACGGCAAAGATCTGTCGGCAGCGGTCAGTGTTGACTTCAACTGGAATCCGCAGTTTGATTGGAACAAGTTGCGCATCGGCTACCTGAAGAGCGAGTTCGACCCATTGCCGCCGCTCCAGCTCAAAGAAGCCGCTCCCAACGAATCCGCCGAAGAGACAAAAAAGCGCGAAGACGCGAACTCCGCAATGCAAGATGCGCGCGCGCGCCGCGATTACGACCGCCGCTACGAGTTCGCCGCGCTCGATAAGCTCCGCTCGATGGGCGTCAACCTCATTCCTGTCGAGCTGCCCCAGCTGCCGTGGGACGCTATGGTCCCTCTGCTCACCGCCGAAGCGGCCGCGGCCTTCGATGACCTGACCATGACGGGCCGCGACCGCCTGCTCACCGAGCAGGGCATCGAGGACTGGCCCAACGACTTCCGCGTTGCCCGCTTCTATCCTGCGGTCGAGTACATTCAGGCCAACCGCGCGCGGACGCTCGCGGTGCGGGAGTTTGCGAAGATTTTTGAGCAGGTGGACGTGATTGTTTCGCCCTCAACCGACAACCAGCTCATCGCCACCAACCTCACCGGCAACCCGGCGCTCATTTTGCCCAACAGCCTGCGCGGCGCCGACGCGCCCCCGCCGCCCGCAATCGACGACGGCGACCATGACGATATCGGCGGGCCGGGGACTCCGGTGTCGCTTACGTTCCTGGCTGGGCTCTACCGGGACGCAAAGCTGGCCGCCTTCGCCCGCGCCTATCAGGAGGCAACGGGCTTCCACAAGTTGCACCCCAAGCTGGATTGAGCGGCGGCCGAAACAGAAACTGAGTTCACCTGCCCACTCGCCCTCGAGCCACGCCGGTGCTGCCGGCCGGTGCGTCCTGAACGGATGAATTTTACTTCGGTTGCGGTTGGGCCGGCGTAGTTGCCGGCGCGGGTGTTGACGACGGCGCAGGCGCGGCGGGTTGCGCAGGCGCTGTCGATTGCGTGGGCGTCGAAGGTTGAGCAGGAGCCGAGGCCGCAGGAGTTGCGGGTGCAGCGGGCGCGGCGTTCGGTTGCGCGCTGGCGCCGGGCTGATTGCCAGCGCCGGGGTGCTGCGGGGCCCCGGACGGCGGGACCATCTGAATCGGATGCGGACGTTGCGGCGGCGCCGCCGGCATATCGGTGACATCCACCAGCTCGACGTCGAAGATGAGATCTGACTTTGCGGGAATCCCCGGCTGGTCGGGACGGTCAGGAATGCTGCGCGTTCCGTATGCCATCTGCCAGGGGATGAAAAGGCGGCGCTTGCCGCCGATTCTCATGCCGGTCAGCCCATAATCGAAACCGGGAATCGTGCGGCCCACGCCCTGCGGGAATGCCATCGGCTGCGGATCTCCCATCTTCGGCTTGCCATCGGGGCCAAGTTGGGGCTTGCCGTCCGCGCCCATGACTGGCTGCTTGTGCGCGTCCCACGAGTCGAATTGGACGCCGTCGGCCGCGCGCCAGCCAGTGTACTTGAGGTGCCAAAGCTTGCCGGATTCGCCCTCGGCGCCCGCGCCGACCTTGATGTCTTCGTAGCGCAACGACACAGGCACCTTGATTGGCCCATGGGCCACCCTGGGCACTCCCGGAGGAAGCTTGATCCACGGCGTCAGGGTGCTGGATACAGCCGTACCGGGCTTGGTGGAGGTGACTGCGGAGGCTGCGGGCGTGGACGAAGAGCTTTTAGCAGTTGATGGGCTAGTGGTGGGCGGATTAGAGCTGGTTTGGGCGCCTGCGACGGTCGCGATTGTCGCCATAAACAGGATCAAGAAGGCATGTTTCATTGTTGTCGAAATCTCCGATTGGTCTCTTCACGGGAGTTTATCAGGCCGAAGTGCCAGTAGCATGAACATTCCCTAGCCCATCAGCATGCCCGCCAGCAGCGCCGTGCGGGGCGCAAGGTGCTCCACGATCACCGACTCGTGGCGCGCGTGTGCACCCTCGCCCACGGCGCCCATGCCGTCGAGCGTGGGAATGCCGAGCGCCGCGGTAAAGTTGCCGTCGGATGCGCCGCCGGTCGCGGCTTCATCCAGTTGAAAGCCCAGTTCGCGTGCCAGCTCCCGCGCCTTGCCGTAGAGCCGGACGGTTCCGCGGCTGCGCTCCATCGGCGGGCGTTTGATGCCGCCGCTCCCGGTCAGCGTGCAGCCCGGGTCAGTCGCTTGGAGCGCGGCAAATTTGCGCTCGATGCGCTGGCCGTCTGCTCCCCGCGCAATGCGCACGTCCACCTCGGCCCACGCCTCGGCAGGAATTACGTTGCTCTTCGTGCCTCCGCCCATCTTGCCCACGCTCACCGTCAGGCCGCGCTTCAGGTCGGTCCAGCCGCTCACCGTTTCAATGGCGCGCGCCAGCTCGCGGATGGCGTTCGCGCCTTTCTCGAAGTCGACGCCTGCGTGAGCTGCTACGCCTGTCACTACGATCTTCCAATCGCCGACGCCTTTGCGCGCCGTCTTGTGGGCCAGCCCCTGCGCCGGCTCCAGCACGTAAACGGCCTCGCACCCGCACGCCAGCTCTTCAATAATCGGACGCGAAGCGGGGCTGCCGATCTCTTCGTCTCCGTTGAGCAGCAATACGATTTCGCGGCGCAGCAGGTTGGCTTCCGCGAGCATTTCGACGGCCGTAAGCGCCATGGCCACGCCGCCCTTCATATCGAGCGTTCCGGGCCCCCAGAGGCGCCCACCGCTCAGACGGCACGGCATGGTTTTCAAGGTACCCAACGGCCAAACCGTATCCAGATGACCGAGGAGCAGGATGGGCTTGGCGGTTTCACGTGTGGGCGTGGAGCACGGGCCGAAGCGGGCTTCGAGCGCGTTGCCATGGTGCTGTTGCCGATGCAATTTGACGCGGCCGCCGAGTTGCCTGAGGTGCGCGGCGACGAGTGCGACACAGGCGTTGACTGCGGATTTCGAATCGGAGGGCGACTCGGCCTGAACGAGTTTGCGAGTGAGATCGATGAGCGAGCGCTCTTTGCGGCGCGCCCCGGCGAGCAAGGCGCGCATGGGGATGGAATCTGCAGGATCGAAAGACATTTGCGACCTTTCTGGCGATTGTAGCTTGTTTTCGCCAAAAATTTTGGCTAAAATTTAGGATATGGAATTCAGCACCGGAGTGGCGAAAAATCGGCTGACTGAGCTGATCCGGGCGGCGGAGCGTGGCGAACAAATCGTCATCACGCGCCACGGCCGCCCCGTAGCTCAGATTGGCCCGGCGCCAGCCGGACATCGCAAAGCCAAATTGGGCGGCATGAAGGACCGCATTCGTCTGCTGCCGGGCTGGAATGCGCCCATCGATCCCGACCGTTTCCTGGAAGGCGATTTGTGAAAAAGGGTCCGGGCAGCGAGGGCTTTCTCCTCGACACCTGCTCGATTCTTCTGGCCCTCAGCGATCCCGATGCGCTGACCCGAGCGGCGCGGAATGCGATTCTCACCGGCCCTAACCGGTTGAGCGTGGTGTCATATTGGGAGGTCATGCTGAAAAGCATGAAGGGAACGCTGGACGTGGGCGACCCGCGTGCGTGGTGGTTCGACGCGCTCGATCAACTGGCCGCCACGCCGCTGACACTGCGGCCGCAACACGTCTCCGGGGTGTATGCGCTTCCTCTGATTCATAAAGATCCATTCGACCGGATGCTCCTGGCACAGGCGACTTCGGAGGGACTGGCATTGGTGACGATCGACGCCGAGATGGCCCGCTATGCCTCCAAATCCTTACAGATCGTCGGTTAAATCCGAAAGCCAATATGCCTTCTACCTGACTCACAGTGTGGCAAAAATGCCACAGGACGGAGTTGCCGCTTCGAGTCTAATCTAAACATCGGCCAGGTTTTCCTGGATTCGGAGAAGGCTATTGGCTCAGCTCGCGCACCTGGAACAGACCATCGCGGCGCCCCTTGAATTTGCGGGCGTGGGACTCCATTCCGGAGCGCCAGTCACCATGCGTCTGCTGCCCGCGCCAGCGGGTTCGGGGATTGTCTTCCGGCGCACGGATCTCGATAACTTCGAGATTCCCGCCACTGGCCGCAACGTAGCCAAGGTGAGCTACGCAACGAGTCTCATGCGGCAGAGCGTGCTCATCTCCACTACCGAACATCTGCTATCGGCTTTCATCGGCATGGGCATCGACAATGTAATCGTCGAGATCGACAACCTGGAACTGCCCATTCTCGACGGCAGCGCTCTGCCCTATGTTGAGGCATTTCATCGCGCGGGCATCCGCACGCAGCGCCGCCGGCGCGAGACGCTTCGCGTCCTGCACCCGGTGGAAGTCCGCGAGGGCGACAAGTTCATCGGAGTCTATCCCGGCTCCGGCTACCGGATTTGTTACACCATCGACTTTCCCGCGCCCATTGGCCAGCAGAAAACCTGCATTGATCTGGCCGCTGAGACCTACGGCTCAGAAATTGCCGGAGCGCGGACTTTCGGCTATAAAGCCGATGAGCGCAAGCTGCGTGACATGGGACTGATTCGCGGCGCAAGCGCCGAGAACGCCATCATTTTGAGCGAAAGCGGCCCGGAGAACGGGCCATTGCGCTTCCCCGACGAATATGTGCGCCACAAGGTGCTCGACCTGATCGGCGACCTGGCGCTGGCCGGACGCCGGCTGGAGGGACACGTGGTGGCGATGCGCGCTGGCCACGCCATGCACACCGCGCTTGTGGCGCGATTGCTCAAGGACCGCTCGGCATGGGAGCTGGCACACGTGCCCGTAACGCCGCCGGCAGCAGTTGAGGCGCAGCCTGAGACAGATTCCGGCGTGACGGAAGCGGCGCTGGCGGGCGCGTAAACAGGGTCCTTCTTCCCGGCGTTCAGACCTGAATCTCGCATCGCAGGAGTTCCTCATGCCCACCCCCGTCAATCGCCGCACCGTCGATCTCTCCGCGTACCCGGACCTTGCCGTCGTCTATCTCGGCATGCGCGTCAACCGCGTCACCGGCGTCAAGACCGTCCTCGGATTCGGCCCCAAGATCGCCAACTCCGTCGCCGCTCAGCCTGACGGCCTGCTTTGCCACGAAAACTTCGTCTTTTCGTTCTTTCCCATGCACGTGGGCATGCGCCAGTACTGGCGCGACATGGCGTCTCTCCTGGCCTGGACCCGCTCCGAGCCGCACCGCCTTTGGTGGAAGAACTTCTTGCGCGACTCCGGAGGCACCGGCTTTTGGCACGAGACCTACACCATCCGCGGCGGCATGGAAGCCATCTACGACGACATCGCACCGAAGATCGGCTTCATGAGCTTCGTTCCCATCGTCCCCGCCCGCGGATCGATGTTCACCGCCTCTCACCGCTCCGCCCGCGCCGACAAACTCGAGCCGGTGATCACGGAAACCGAACTCTACGGAAAATGACTGCGGGCCTCTGCGCTCTGCCCTTCACCCGGGAATCAATTCAATCGCCATCGCCGTCGCTTCTCCTCCGCCAATGCAGATCGCGGCGATTCCGCGCTTCAGCCCGTACTTCGCAAGCGCCGCAAGCAGAGTGACCAAGATGCGCGCGCCTGAGGCGCCGATGGGATGGCCAAGAGCGCAGGCGCCGCCGTGCACGTTGACCTTTTCGTGCGGCAGGCCGAGATCGCGCATGGCCGCCATCGCCACCACGGCAAAGGCCTCGTTGATCTCGAACAAATCCGCATCGCCGGTCTTCCAGCCCGTCCGCTCCATCAGTGCACGAATGGCGCCGATGGGCGCCGTGGGAAAAAGCGCCGGTGCATTTGCGTACGTTGCGTGACCCACGATGGTTGCCAACGGTTTGAGGCCGCGGCGCTCGGCTTCAGATCGGCGCATCAGCACCAGCGCGGCAGCCCCATCGGAGATGCCGCTCGAGTTTGCCGCGGTCACCGTGCCGTCTTCACGAAACGCCGGCTTCAGATGCGGAATCTTGTCCGGAGTTGCCTTCTGTGGTAGCTCGTCCTGGCTCACCACGCGTTCTGTTTTGCCCGGCTTCACCGTAACGGGTACGATCTCTGCCGCAAAGCTGCCATTTGCAGTGGCCTTTTGCGCCCTTTCGAGCGACGCCAGGGCGTACGCGTCCTGCGCCTCCCGCGTAAACGCGTAGTCTTGCGCGCAATCTTCACCGAATGCGCCCATCAGGCGGCCTGTGCCGAAGGCGTCTTCCAGTCCGTCGAAAAACATGTGGTCGAGAACGCGCCCATGCCCCATGCGATAGCCGGCACGCGCGCGATCCAAAAGATAGGGCGCATTGCTCATGCTCTCCATGCCGCCGGCTACAGCGGCGCTGGCGTTGCCGGCAAGCAGCATGTCGTGCGCGAGCATGGCAGCTTTCATGCCGGAGCCGCACATCTTGTTGATCGTCGTAGCGCCGGTCGAAGTTGGCAGCCCCGCGCCCAGCCCGGCCTGACGCGCGGGAGCCTGCCCCATGCCGGCGGGAAGCACGCAGCCCATGAATACTTCGTCAATCGAGTCGAAGGGGATGCCGGCGCGCTCCATGCTGGCGCGGATGGCGGCAGCGCCGAGTTCGGGGGCGGCGAGATCTTTGAAATCGCCCTGGAACGCGCCAATGGGTGTGCGTGCGGCGCCAACGATAACGATCGGATCGGATGCGGCCATACCTGTTCCTCAAATCAGCGCGGCGCCATACGTAGCGCGCCGTCGAGCCGGATAGTTTCGCCGTTGAGCATGGCGTTTTCGCAGATGTGCTTCACCAGCGCTGCAAACTCCGCTGGACGGCCCATTCGCGACGGAAAAGGAACGCTCTTTGCCAGCGCCTCCTGCACCTCTTGCGGAAAGCCGGCCACCATCGGCGTCTCAAAAATTCCCGGCGCAATGGTGACTACGCGGATTCCGGACCGCGCCAGCTCGCGTGCAATGGGCAGAGTGAGCGAGACGACTCCACCCTTCGACGCTGCATAGGCCGCTTGCCCGATCTGGCCATCAAACGCGGCAATGGAAGCGGTATTGACGATCACCCCTCGCTCGCCGTCCTCGCCGGGCTCTTCCCTTGCAATTGCGGCGGCAGCTAAGCGAATCATGTTGAAGGTTCCCACCAGGTTGATGTTCACGGCTTTCGCAAACGTGTCCAGGCGATGCGGCCCGTCGCGGCCCGCGACTTTCTCAGAAGGCGCAATGCCCGCGCAATTTACGAGGCCGTGCAGGTGGCCGAAGGCCTGGAGTGCAAGCTCGACCGCGGCCTTGCCGTCGCTTTCGCTGGTCACATCGGTAAAAGCAAAGCGGGCAACTTTGCCCAGTTCGCCGGCCAGGGCTTCGCCAGCGGCGCGATGCACATCGGCGATCACGACAAATCCGCCTTCGGCTGCCAAAAGCCGCGCGGCCGCCGCGCCCAGCCCCGATGCACCGCCGGTAACAACGAAGACATGATTCTTGATCTGCATGGGAAGCTGCTTTCGTCGCCCAAGTCCCGAGCGAAGCATATCACCGCGAGACTATCTGTGATAATACTGATCGGATACCGGGAGGCAAACGCTCTTGAACTCTCTCTCGCCCGGCGCGCCCGTCACGCAATTGAGCGAAGAAGAGACGCTCTTTCGCGACTCCGTGCGCCAGTTTACCCAGGACGAAGTTCTGCCCCTGGTCCGCCGCATGGACGAAAACCAGCAGATGGATCTGACGCTCCTGCGCAAGCTGTTTGCGCTGGGCCTGATGGGCATTGAGGTTCCCGAGGAATTCGGCGGCAGCGGCGGCACATTCTTTGACGCCGTTCTGGCCGTGGAGGCGCTTTCCCAAGGCGACCCGGCGGTGGCGCTGCTCGTTGATGTGCACAACACGCTTGTCGTCAACGCGCTGATGCACTGGGGCACGCCGGAGCAGCAGCAAAATTATCTTCCCCGGCTGGCAACGGACACCGTCGGCGCCTACGCGTTGAGCGAAGCGGGATCGGGCTCCGACGCTTTTGCGCTGCAAACGCGCGCTGTGAAGCATGGCGGCGGCTATGTGCTCACCGGACGCAAGCTTTGGATCACGAATGCGAAGGAAGCCGGATTGTTTATCATCTTCGCCACCGTGGATGCGAGCGCCGGGTACAAAGGCATTACCGCGTTTCTGGTGGAAAAAGGCGCGGCCGGATTAACGGTTGGCAGGAAAGAGGACAAGCTGGGCATTCGCGCCTCAAGCACCTGCGAATTGATTCTGGATGGGTGCGCGGTTCCGGCGGCGCAGGTGCTGGGCGAAGCGGGCAACGGCTACAAGATCGCGATGGAGTCGTTGAACGGCGGGCGCATTGGCATTGGCGCGCAGATGCTTGGGTTGGCCGAGGGCGCATGGGGCCACGCCGTGAAGCACGCCAAGGAACGCAAGCAATTCGGCAAGACCCTCGTCGAGTTCCAGGCCATGCAATTTCAGCTCGCGGAGATGGCGACAGACATTGAGGCCGCCAGGCTGATGGTCTACAACGCCGCCCGCCTCAAAGACGCGTGCCTGGAGTTCCGCAAGGAAGCGGCCATGTGCAAATACTTCGCCTCGCACGCTGCCGGGCGCGTCGCCAGCCTCGCTGTCGAAGTCCTGGGCGGACAGGGATTTGTGAAAGAGTCGCCCGTCGAAAAGCTCTACCGCGACGCAAAGATCGGAACCATTTACGAGGGAACCTCGTTCATGCAACTTGCGGCGATCGCGAAGCTGGTGCTTTAGCTCGTCCAGAAGGTCGACTACTCGCCACGATTCCCTTTTGCTGCCTGCGGCGTCAATGACGGGAAGTCCGTTTTTTGAACACTTCCACGAGGTAAATCAATATGAAAACCCACCAGCATCCGGAGTCGTCGATCCACCAGGAAGAGATACTTGAAGCCCTCAACAAACACTGGCAGGCTTCAGCATCTGGGGACTTGAAAGCAGAGCATGATATCTACGACGATGCTGCCATTTGCGACTATCCCCAGTCGGGCGAACGCATCCTCGGGCGAAGCAATTTACAAGCCTTGCGATGTCATCACCCCGGTAAGCCGTCAGGTTTTGACGTCAAGCGAATTCTCGGACAAGGTGATCTCTGGATCACGGAATACACAATCACCTACCAGGGGCAACCAACATATACTGTGAGCATTATGGAGTTCCGCAATGGGAAGGTCGTGCACGAAACGCAATATTTCGCGGATCCCTTCGAGGCTCCGGCCTGGCGGAGTCAATGGGTTCAACGTATCGCGTGACGCCGCTTTGAGGCGACGAATGGGCCGTGGAGGTTCATGGTTGCGAACTCCCCGGTCCATCCCAGATCAATCTATCTGTTGAATCTTCTGTTGGTGTCTCTCCAAGAGTTTTGATTTACTAAGGGCTTTAATTTAATTTGCGAGCGCCTGATTCCTCACTCGCAACATTCGCGGGATCATCAGCCACCAGGCCATGGGCGGTCTGTTGCGCCCTGGCTCAGAGTTCGTGGATGACTCGGGGCTTACGGGTCGATCCTTGAGCCACGACCGAATGCTGAACGCGTTGATGCCAATGCAAAACAAGTTGGCGGGAATAAAGCCAAACTGCAAAGTATGCAATCCAATTGCACAGACGATCAAGCTGTTAACGATCGAGACAATGAGACCGAACCAGAGCTTTCGTCCCACCAGCACCGTGGAAACGATGGAAAGCAAGCAAGAAATATAATCCAAATGAAACGTCTCCACAGCGTGCCTCCTATGATGAGTTCCCCGATCCTTGAGAGTGCGCTTTCAAACTTTCTGAGGGTCTGCTCTGTGTACGCGTTGAGGTTTGCAGGTGCGGGGCCAAAGTCTCCGTCGCCGGATGCGTGCGTCCTTCTGGTTGAGAACACAAGTGTTAAGGACGATGCGAACCGCGGACCCGGAATGACGGGAGAACTCGTGACGACAGATGACGGCGAAATCTCGTCACTCCGACTAAATGTAGCCACTATGCGCGATGCCCTGCACACTCGGACTTCAAGCCATGGAAACAGGCGAATTGAGACGGGATTCTGCTCTAGATCCTATCGCCGATTGCGATGCGATGAATCGACACAAACCATTTGACAGCGCAGTTCTTTCGCTGTTTTGATTTCCGTCAAAGAACAAATGGATCTTTCTTATGTCATTACGGCAGCTTCACAGTTACATTGAGGCACTTTGGGTGCTGTGCAGAGTGGCGTTTTCTTTGTGAAAAAGCCACTTGAGGTATGCAGCTTCGGCCTGCGGCAACTGTGAAAATGCGTTGTGCTTCGCTTCATCGGCCGAAGCTACGGAAGGAAGGTATGAACTCACTGAAAGATAAGATTGCGATTGTTACCGGCGGGGGCGGCGGTATCGGCTCTGCGTCGGCCATGGTGCTGGCAGAGCGCGGGGCAAAAGTCATGGTCGCGGACCGCCACATGGCAAATGTAGACATCACCGTCGGCGAAATTCAGAGCCGGGGCGGCTGGGCCCGGCCGCTGATCTTCGATCTCTGTGTGGAAAATCAGATCCGCGCCGCGATGGATAGGGTTGCCGGCGAATTGGGCAGGATCGACATTCTGCATAACTGCGCGGCCTACGTTTCTGCGGAGTCGCTTCTCCTCGACAAAGACATCGAGACGATGGACCTCTCAACCTGGGAAACTGCCCTTCGCATCAATCTGACGGGCACCATGCTCTGCTGCAAATACGCGCTGCCGTATATTCCGCGCTACGCCGGAGCCTCCATCATCAACACCGCGTCCAATACGGGCCTGCAGGGTTACACCATGCTGGCGGCGTATAACTGCAGCAAGGCGGCGATCATGCAGTTAACCCGGAACATCGCCACCTCCCACGGCAAGCAGGGCATTCGCTGCAACACCATTTCGCCGGGCATGACCCTGACTCAATCTGTTCTTGAACAAATGCCGCAGGCGATACAGGATATCGTCGAGTCCGGAACGCTGCTGCCGTCGCTGGGCCAGCCCAACGACATCGCGTACGTGGTGGCGTTCCTGGCGTCGGACGAGGCGAAGCACATTACCGGGCAGAATATCGTCGTGGATGGTGGAACCTCAGTCCACGATCCAGGCTTTGCGCAGTTGCGGGCGCTGGCCGCGCAAGAAGCCGGCCAAGTCCACTGAGCGCCTGTTTCTCCCGGCTTGACCGGCCCAAACGGCCCGGTCAAGCCGTCTGCGCCTGTCCACTTCGTCGAGCGCGAACGAAACCATAGGCCACGACCTCGATCCAGAAAATGCTGATTCCGGTGATGACGAATTCGGCAACAAACATGAACACCTGATGCTTTGTGTGCGGGATCCCAACTCCCGCGAAGGTTCGGATGCCTGCTCCAATGAGCGCGGCCGCGAGCGCCAGCAGAAAAACCGCCTGTTCGTTTCCTCGCGGCCGTTCGGTTTCTGGTGAGGGGACCAGATCGGCTGCGCGGTACCACCAAATGAACCAAATCACCAGCACCATCATGCCCAGCAAATTGCTGCCAATCGGGAACAAAATGTCATAGTGCATCGGTCCTGCCAAAGGCAGCTCAACTACGCGGCTGAAGAAATGCCAACGACGGTATGGCCAGAAGTGGCCATATGTCAGCGAATCCCAAAGGATGTGCGTCGCTATTCCGATGAGTATCGATGCCAAAACAAGAGCAATCCGCGCTCCTCCCTGCAACGAGAACCTGCGCGGGCCAAGTTTCACCCTCTGACGCACGCCCGCCGGCAGCCAGGTCCAGAGCGGTTCCTTCGCGTATCTGTGAAAGATCCAGAGGACCGCCAGAGCAAGAGGCAGATCGAACGCAAACACGCCCGGCAATGTGTGCCCAAAGCGTCCATCCGGGAAAAATCGAACGTAGTCCTCGAAGTCGGGAGCAAAACAACCGATGACAAGAGCCGAAAAGATGAGCTGCGTCCGGCGAAACGGCAAAGCGGCGGCGGCGTGAACAAGAGTGAATGGCACTGTTCCAATTATGACGCGTTTCCGGGCGCAGCCGCAGCCAACAAAGGAGTCTCACCAGGATTCGTCGGCAGCGGTCTCGAGGCCGGTGATGTTCGACCCCGACGCACACATGCTAACGCAAAACCAGAGCCTCGACCGCTAAGTCGATGCGACCAACAGGGAGCAGCGACCTTCGAAAAGCCTCAACAGGGCACACCAACTCTGGTTTTGCCGTAGGACTGAATCGGGACATGCTGTGTTTGGGCGCTTGCCTGATAGCGGGGATTCGGCTGGCCATCCGTGGGCTCCTCCAGGCGCTCGGAAGGTAGAATTTCATGAAGTCCGGCGCCAGCGAGGCGGTTGGGTGTAGACTGACGCGAAAAGGGGATGACAAGATGAGTATCCCGGTCTATTCCATTCCGGTCGAGAAGATCACCGGCGAGCCCGCATCGCTCGGCGACTTCAAGGGCAGCGTTCTGCTGGTCGTCAACGTGGCATCGAAATGCGGGCTCACGCCGCAGTACGAAGGCCTGGAGAAGCTCTATGAGCGCTTTCGCGCGCAGGGCCTGGTCATCGCCGGCTTTCCGGCCAACGATTTCAAGCAGCAGGAGCCGGGCACGAACCAGGAGATCCTGTCCTTCTGCCAGCTGAATTACGGCGTCTCGTTCCCGCTTTTCTCCAAAATCACTGTGGCCGGCCCCCACAAGCACCCGCTGTACGCTTTGCTGATCGACGCGCAGCCCACGGCCACGACGTCCGAAACCCCGCAGCGCGAAAAGCTCAAAGCCCGCGGCATCGAAACGCTGCCCGAGCCTGAGATCGCGTGGAACTTCGAGAAGTTCCTCGTCAGCCGCAACGGCGAAGTGGTGGGGCGATTCTCGCCCGACATGAAGCCCGACGCTCCAGAGCTGATCGCGGCCATCGAAACCGAACTGGCCAGGTCGTAGCCGTTTCCCGCCGCGGATCGACACGCGCGCAGCCGAAATCCTGAGCGCAGCGAAGGACCTCTATGCCGGGAATTCAGTTGGAAATTGGTGGACCTGGTCGGGATCGAACCGACGACCTCTTCCATGCCATGGAAGCGCGCTCCCAAACTGCGCCACAGGCCCACTGCGGCAGGCAACTCTTCTATTCTCTTCGGTCTCAATCGATTCGTCAAACCTCGGCCCTTTCCGCCCTTTACTATTTCGCTGCGTGCTTCGCTCCGAACCGGCGCAGCTTTTCGAGCGTCGCGGCGGCCTCGCCGGAGTCGATTGCTTCCGCGCCCATGGCTACGCCTTGCTTCAGATCGCCGGCAAGCCCGGCGGCAACCAGCACAGCCGCTGCATTGAACAACACCACGTCGCGCCGAGGGCCGGGAATTCCGGTGAGAACGTCGTAGAGCAGCGCCTTGTTCGTGGCCACATCGCCGCCCATGAACTGATCGATCGTGGCGCGGGGCAGGCCGGCCATCTCCGGCGTGATGCGTGCGGCCTTCAGCTCCGGTTCGCCACTTTCTCCCTCAACAATCCGCGCCACCACCGACTCGCCTGTGGTGGTCAGCTCATCGATCCCATCGGTCCCGTGCACCACGAAGGCGCGTCTCGCTCCCAGCGCCGCCAGCGTGCGGCCCACGAGGAGAACGCGGCTGGGCGCGAGCACGCCCACCACCTGGGTGCGGGCGTGGGCGGGATTAGTGAGCGGGCCGACGAGGTTGAAGATGGTGCGGAAGCCGAGGGCGCGGCGGAGCGGCCCCAGGGCTTTCATAGCCGGGTGATAGAGCGGCGCGAAGAGGAACACAAATCCTGTCTCGCGCAGGCATTCGACGGCCAGCTCGGGCTTGAGGTCAATGGGCACGCCGAGGGCCTCAAGCACATCGGCAGCGCCACAGCGCGAGGTGACGGCGCGGTTGCCGTGCTTGGCCACGCGCGCGCCGGCGGCTGCCGCCACCAGCGCGGCTCCGCAGGAGATGTTGAAGGTCTGTGGTCCGCCGCCGCCTGTGCCGACGCAGTCGACCAACTGGCGCCTCTCATCCGGCCCAAAGGGTAAAGGAACGGAGTTCCGGCGCATCGCATCCACAAAGCCGGCCAACTCCGGCGCTTGCTCGCCGCGCGTGGCCAGCACAGCCAGCAGCGCCGCGGTTTCCACCTCCGGCACGCTGCCGCCGAGGATCTCCTCCAGCACGCCGGCCGCCTGCTCACGGGTCAGCGCCGCACCGTCCTCGGCCAGCGGCTTAAGCAATTCCTTCAATCGCGACATATCACTTCTCATGGTAAAGGCAGCCTCCTTGGCGCTCCAGTTTGCGTCGGCCTGAACGGCCCAGCCAGTCTGCCGAGAACTTCTCACCTTCTGGTACATCGCGATTCTTCATCACTTGTTCGATCAGGGTGCGAGTGGTAGCCTGTGGCCACCGTGCCATATATCTCTTAAACCGCAGTTGGCGCGGATGTCCGCGAACGGAGGACACTAAGATCAAAATTCACGAGTACCAAGCGAAAGAAATCCTTGCCCGGTACGGCGTACCCGTACCCAGGGGCGAATCGGCCAACACCTTTGAAGACGCCGTAGCCGTGGCCCGTAAGCTGTTTGCTGATGGCGTCCCTGGCGTTGTGGTCAAGGCGCAGATTCACGCCGGAGGCCGCGGCAAAGGCGGCGGCGTGAAAGTGGCTCGCACACGCGAGGATGCCGAGTTGCACGCCAAGAACATCCTCGGCATGCAGCTCGTCACGCACCAGACCGGGCCTCATGGACAGAAGGTCCAGCGGCTGCTCATCGAAGAGACTGCGGACATCGACCGCGAGCTCTATCTCGGCATCGTCCTCGATCGCGCCGTGGGCAAGCTGGTCTTCATGGCCTCGCAGGCCGGCGGAATGGAGATTGAAGAGGTGGCCGCGAAGACGCCGGAGGCTATCTTCAAGGAGACCATCGACCCGGCTGTGGGCTTCGGCTCATGGCAGGCGCGCAAGCTCGCCTTTGCACTCGGCCTCAAGCCGTCGCAAATCAATCACGCCGTCGAGTTCTTCCTGAGCCTTTACAAGGCCTACATCGAAACCGACGCCTCGCTGGTCGAGATCAATCCCTTCATCACGACTAAAGACGACAAGCTCTTCGCCCTTGACGCAAAAATCAACTTCGACGATAACGCGCTCTTCCGCCATGCCGATATCAGGGAACTGCGCGACGTTACCGAAGAAGCCCCGCTCGAGGTCGAGGCCTCCAAGTACGCGCTCAACTACATCAAGCTCGACGGCTCCATCGCTTGCATGGTGAACGGCGCCGGTCTGGCCATGGCCACCATGGACATCATCCAGTACGCCGGCGGCAGCCCGGCGAATTTTTTGGATGTGGGCGGAGGCGCGACGCAGGAGCAGATCGAACACGCCTTCGAGATCCTGCTCTCCGACTCGAATGTGAAGGCCATCCTCATCAATATCTTCGGCGGTATTCTGCGCGTGGACCGTCTGGCCACCGGCGTGGTAGCCGCGGCGCGCAATCTCAAAGTGAAGGTTCCCATCGTTCTCCGCCTCGAAGGCACGAATGTTGAAGAAGGCCGGAAGATTATCAAGGAGTCGGGGCTGAACTTCCAGGTGGGCGCAACCATGAAAGAAGCCGCGGAGCTAGTGGTTGCCGCGGCAAAATAAGAACTCGATTCCTGGAGGATCTGTGAAGAATTCCGATGATCCACAACAAGATTCAGACAAGCAGACCGTCGGATTTCCGGGCAAAACTCAACAGGAAGTCGAAAGCGAAAATCGCCCATTCTACGAAATCGGGCTATCCATTGTTCAAGCCTCTTTAAACTGCCGTGATGCGTTGAAACCATGGATCGAAACCCCGGATGAAACCAAGCGTCAACAAACCGAGTTCCAGTTATTCAATGAGTTCCTCTTCTTCTTCACGCACATGGCGACCCGAAGGATCATTGGCTATGTCGGAGATGCCCTCATGGGCAAGCTCGTGAGCTACCTGGGAGGGGCGATCCCTTCGGTGGCAATCGAGTCCTATTTCCCAAACTGGCCAATTGATTCGAGGAAGAAGATGGCGAGCGAATTCGTCGATTTATTGAACGAAGCGGAACGGCAGTATTCTGCGATCGATGCAACAGGCGAGATCATGCAGGTCCTCTTGCTTCTTACCCGTCATGTGCTTGAATTGCTGGCCGTGAAGGGAGTTGACGAAACCAAGGCCTCGGAGGTTCTCAAGATCGTGGCCCGACAGTTGGATGGAATGGATATGAATCAGATGATCCTTAATCTGAAGCAGTTGGAAAACTGACCCATCGCCGAAGCTCGGCAGATCGAGAAGGAGACCCATGGCTGTACTTGTAGACATGAATACGCGATTGATCGTTCAGGGGCTAACCGGTAAGGAAGGCACCTTCCACGCCAAGGGCTGCGCGGACTACGGCACCAAAGTTGTTGGTGGCGTGACACCGGGCAAGGGTGGGACCACGCACGAGGGCTGGCCCGTGTTCAACACGGTGGCCGATGCGGTAAAAGAGACTGGCGCCAACGCCACCATGATCTTCGTTCCGCCGCCGTTCGCGGCCGGCTCCATCCTCGAAGCCGAGGAGGAGGGCATCCCACTGATCGTTTGCATTACGGAAGGCATTCCCACGCTCGATATGGTGAAGGTTTGGGCCAAGCTCAAAACGTCGAAGTCCCGGCTCATCGGCCCCAACTGCCCCGGCGTCATCTCGCCCGGCAAAGCCAAGATCGGCATCATGCCGGGGCACATCCACAAGGAAGGCTCGGTCGGGATTGTCTCGCGCTCGGGCACGCTCACCTATGAAGCCGTATACCAGTTGACGCAGCGCGGCATTGGACAGTCGACTGGCATCGGGATCGGCGGCGATCCCATCATCGGTACCACGCACATCGACGCTCTGCGGTTGTTCAACGACGATCCCGACACTGAAGCCATCATCATGATCGGTGAGATTGGCGGGACTGCCGAGGAGGCCGCGGCCGAATTCGTGAAGCAGCATGTGAAAAAGCCGGTGGTGGGCTTCATCGCTGGACAGACCGCGCCCCCTGGGCGCCGCATGGGCCACGCTGGCGCGATTATCAGCGGCGGGCAAGGTACCGCGGCCGACAAGATGAAAGCCATGACCGCAGCCGGCATTCACGTGGTGGTTTCGCCGGCCGAGATCGGCGCAATGCTGGCCAAAGTGATCGGCAGAGCCTGAAGAGCAGCTCTTATAGCAAAACCAGAGATGGTGTAACCCGAAGCCGCTGCAGTTAAGTCGCCGCGACCCCAAGGAGCGGCGACCTTCAAAAAAAGCTGAATAGGTCGCACCTTCTCTGGTTTTGCCGTAGATCGGTTCCACAGTACATGTAGCCGTTTTTGCAGTTGCGGGAGGTGGCTTTTTCCTGGTGAAGAAGCCACTTGACCTATGGGGTTTCCGGATACGGCAACTGTGGAACCGCTGCAGCCATTTGCTCCGAGCTCATCCAGCGCCGATGAAAGAGCCATAACGGGCCGGAACTTTCTTTCCGGCTTCCCCGGTGTCGTGTCTCGGGTTGTTTTTTGGGGCTTCAATTGTCATTTTGGGCCTTTTCCCACACCCTCACAAAGGCGGATGATTTATAAATCAATAGGGTTAACTCGCTCGCAGGCCGTTTCTCCGGTTGCTGAGAGGCGCGGTCAGGGTGGCCTTTAGTTCAAGCTTGAGCGGTTTCTTGAGGGTGCAAAACGCCGTACAGCAATTGGAGAAGGGCCGATGAAGCCCGGATTTTACGCCCATTCCGCTTTTGCGCGGCGTTTTCCGTGAGGTGTGATATTGTTCTCCCCTGAGCGAAAGCACTTCGCCGTTGCGGCTCCGCTCGTTGGCAAACGTTGAACCAGCATTGTTGTTAAGGTTTTGCCTCCCCCTGGATTTACGTAATGCGGATCCTTGCTACCGCTGCCGGAAACGGATCGCTTTGACAGAAATCAATTGCGGCCGGCCACTGGCGTAGGATCTTGCGGAAATGCGTTGGTTTCTATGGGCGGCTTTTTGGCGGCGGCGGCCGGTTCAACGCCGCGCGCATACAGGTTTGCGGGGTTCCTGCTTGAGGCTGACGGGACGCTCCTCCGCGGGGGGACACCGGTGCATTTGCCACCGGAGGAGTTGGCGGTGTTGCGTCTGCTGCTGGAGCACGCCGGCGAGATCGTTACTCCGCTCGAACTGAAACGCACTGTGTGGGGCGAGTTGCATGTCGCCAGCGACAGCGTTTCCAGCTGCGTGGCCTCGCTGCGCGCCCGGCTGCAGCCGGAAGATTGCATTCAAAGCGTTTACAAGCGGGGATACCGCATCTCTGCTGTTGTGCAAGCTGCTGGTCGGCGGCCAGCCGGCGCGTTGCCGCGCCTGGCCATTCTGCCCTTTGCCGCCGGACACGGCGTTCCAGAGTATCTCGGAATGGCTATCACCGGAGAAGTCACGGATCTGCTGAAATGCGCGCGCTATGCCATCGCATCGCTCGCGGCCCAGGATTCGGTTTTTACCCTGGCGAGGCGTGGGCTGGCCGCGCAAGAGATCGGCTCCGCTCTGCAAGCGGACTTTGTTCTCACCGGACAGTTGCTCGCAACCCCGGGACACGACCGTCTGCGCGCCGAGATGATCCGGGCCGAGGATGGCGCGCAGCTCTGGATAGAAGACCTGCTTGTAGAGAGCGGCCGCATCGGGGCGCTGTCCTCGGAGCTGGTGAACCGCCTCGCCTCCCGTCTGCATTCCGGGGGGCTTTCCATCGCGGCTGCAGCCGAACCCGCCGTGGAGGTTGAATCTTCTCCCCATCACAATGAAGCCCATGAGCTTTTTTTGCGCGCGCATTATGAGTGGCAGACATTGGAGCGGCACCGCATGCAGGACGCCATGGGCCGCTTGATCCGCGCCATCGAACTCGATCCATCGCTGACGGCGGCCCGCGTGGACCTTGCGCATCTTTCCGTGGCCCAGGCCGGCCACGGCTTCATGTCTCCCGTGGTTGAGGCCGGCATGGTGCGCCGGGCGGCGGAGCGCATTCCCCCCGGCGCCGGATATGACTCCGGCAAAGCTGAAGCCCTGCTGCCTGCATTGGGCTGGGTCGACTTTCATTTCGATCACAATCTGCCTGCGGCCCTCAATGCCTTTTCGCGCTCTGCCCATTTACCGCACGATCCATGGACTACGCGCGTGCGCGTTCAGTTTGCGCTCAGCCGCCGGCGCTTCGGCGAGGCCATCGATCTGCTCGGCGAGGCCATCGCTCTCGATCCCTGGTCGCCGTGGCTGCATGCGCTCCTGGCATGGGCTCTGCATCTGGCCGGAGATTCCGCCGCCAGCGTTGCGCAAGTCCGCAAGGCGTGGGCGCAGTTTCCCGAGAACGACGGCCCAAATTTCTTTGGAGCGGTGATTCTGGCCTATAACGGACACGCCGAGCAATCCTTGGAACTGGCGAATGAATTGACCGCGCGCTCCCGGTATTTCGACCTCGCCACTGCGGTCCACGCCTATGCGCTGGCCTGCGCCGGGAGCGGCGATGACGCGCGTGAGCTGCTTGACCGGCTGCAATGGCTTGGCCGCGAGCGTTTCGTGATGAATACATTCAATGCCGCCGTTTATGTGGCCCTGGGCGAGCCCGATGCCGCCCTCGCCGAACTGCGCGCCTCGCTCGAAAACCGCTGTCCCTGGTTCTTTCAGACGCTGGCCGATCCGCGACTCAAGCCGCTCTGGGGACGCCCGGAGTTCGAGGAGATGCGAGGAGTTCTGGCAGCGATGGAGGCTGAGGCCGAGAAGAGCGCAATGGGCTAGGCCGCTGCTTCGCGGGACAACCGTTGCCTCCTGCACGCAAGATTCAATCGACATAGGGGCGTTTGAACTATAGCAAAACCAGAGATGCTGTAACCCGAAGCCGCTGCACTTAAGTCGCCGCGACCCCAAGAAGCGGCGACCTTCAAAAAAAAGCTGAATAGGGCAAACCTTCTCTGGTTTTTGCCGTAGACTCAAGCGCCAGGGGCAGCCTCGGCCGCGCCGGCGCCGCCCTCCGTCGAGCGGTTGCTGATGGAACAGAACAATGTAGATGCCGGCCCCCGGTTTTGTCTCGCGTTCCTGCTGATTGGATGAATTGCCGGGCGCCACAACAGCGGTCGAGAACATGCTTCCAGGCGCTATGCAACGAAACACCTGTTCCAGCTCGAGGATGCACAAAGGTTTACCCTTAGGGAACCTTGACTTGATTGCGTCTCGGATCAGGGCCAAAATGGGCTAGTTGATTTGAGTGGCGCGCTATAGCAAAACCAGAGATGCTGTAACCCGAAGCCGCTGCACTTAAGTCGCCGCGACCCCAAGGAGCGGCGACCTTCAAAAAAAGCTGAATAGGGCACACCTTCTCTGGTTTTGCCGTAGTGCCTTCAGGCAACTGAAGCGTGACCCGTGTCGTAACATAAGAGGAGTTCCTGGTGCATCAGTATCCTCCTCCTCCGAGCCCGGGAAATCGCGCACCACAGGTGTGAATTAGGGGGCCCGAATCAGGCGGAGATCTCAGTTCTTCTGACGTTTCAGCGGAGGGAGACGACGGAATTGTATGCGCAGGCGTTCAAGCCCCATTCGGGTTTTCGCATGGCCGCTTGTGCGGCTACGCTCCTCCCGGCCCGAACCTTCAGTCTTTCCATCTGCATTCTTACTCGTTATCATAGGTCTAACGTTTCATTCGCCTGACGAATTAGCCGGCTGCGCGGCCACGCCTGTGCTCGCTGCACTGCCGAAGGGCAGAGGTTAGAAATGTTATCGCGGTATTTCGGATTTCAGGAAGAGCCGTTCGGGGCCACCCCCGATCCGCGATGGTTGTATCGCAGCGCCCAACATCGGGAGGCGCTGGCGTCGCTGCGCCATGGCTTCTTGAGCAACCGGGGCTTTACAGCGCTCATTGCGCCCCCCGGCCTGGGAAAAACAACGCTGTTGTTTCAGTTCCTCCATGACATTCGGAATTCCACCCGCATTGTCTTTCTGTTTGATACTCAGTGCGAGCCGCTCGGATTGCTCAGGTACATTTTGCGTGACCTCGGGATCGCTCCGGCGGTCAACGGCGACGAAATGCACGTGCAGTTGGAAGACTTTCTGGTCAAAGAGGCTCGGGCTGGGCGAAGAGTCGTGGTGGTCGTCGATGAGGCCCAGAATCTTTCGGATGAAGCGCTGGAAATGCTTCGCCTGCTCACGAACTACGAAACTCCGCAGGCCAAATTGCTGCACATCGTGCTCTCAGGGCAGCCGCTCCTGGCCGATACGTTGATGAAGCCTTCCATGGAACAGCTTCGCCAGCGCGTTACGACGACTTGCTGGCTTGAACCCTTTTCTATGGAAGAGACAACTGCCTACGTCCGCCACCGCCTCGAACAAGCGGGATACCGGGGCGCGCCTCTTTTTAGAAAAGAGGCGCTCCGGCGCATCATGGTAGCGAGCCATGGCATCCCCCGGCTAATCAACAACCTCTGCTTTAACGCGCTCTCACTTTGCTGCGAACAAAAACTCAAACAAGTGGACGGCAGCATGGCGGCCGACGCGATTGCCATCCAGGAACTGGATCCAGAGGCAAGAAAGAAGATCACGGACCGCTGGCAGGCCGCCGCCCGGCAACCGTTTCAGCCCGAAGAATCGAATCAACCTGAACAACTGCTTCGGCCGGAGCAACCGATGCAGCGTGAAAAGCTGCTTCAACCGGAACTTCAAGGTGAAGAACCGCATCACACCTTGCAAATGCTTCGGCCGCAACAACCGATTCAACTCGGGCAACCTCTGCAGCCCCAAAAAACGCTGCAGGGTGAAAAACCGCTTCCACTTGAGCAAATACTTCAACATAAGCAACTGCTTCAGCCTGAGCTTCAAGCTGAACAGCCGCTTCGACCGGAGCAACCGGCTCAAGCTGAAGAGCCAGAGCCGGTTTTGAGAAGGTTTATGGTTCCGGTGGCAGCAGTGCTCCTCGCCGCGTCAGGGATAGGCCTGTTCTCGCTCTCTGCAGGCCCACAAGCTTGGTCTCGTCTGATGGGTTACATACAGTCTTTGGATACAAAGGTTCTGTCCGCGTCACGCCCTGGGCCATCCAAGCCAAACAGAAGCGCGGGGATCGTCGCTGCGCCTCCTTCGAAGCCCTCGCCTCTGAATACAAATGACCTGTCCGCGTCAATCCCCGCACCAGCCACAGCAATCATAGACAAGGACACAATCACCGAGCCCCCTGTGAAAACCACGCCATCGGCTACCAAGGCGCTGTCCCCGCCAACTCCTGCGCCAGCCGTAGCAAACATAGACAGAGCCACCGTCGCAGAGCCCCCTGCGAAAACCACGCCATCGGCTACCAGGGCGCTGTCCCCGCCGACTCCCGCGCCGGCCGTAGCAAACATAGACAGAGTCAGCGTCGCAGAGCTCCCTGTGAAAACCACGCCATCGGCCAACAAGGTTGTGTCCCCGCCAATTCCTGCGCCAGCCGTGGCAAACATAGACAGAGTTACCGTCGCAGAGCCCCCTGCGAAAATCAAACGATTTCAAATTACAGCCGAGCCGGATGAAACGCTTCAGGATATCTGCGTGCGCTATCTGGGAATCTGCGATTTGAAGCGCCTGCATGAAATCCAGACGCTCAACCCTAACCTGACCGACTTGGATCACATTCAGGCAGGACAGAAGATATGGCTGCCAGCACCCGAACCCGCGCCGATTGCCCAGCCTTCCTCAGCGCAAGCACATCTGATTCAGACTCCCGGCGCCAGTTCCAATGCCAAAGTCAAGCCGTCCGCCGCCACCGCGGCCGTCCGCAACCCCGCTGGCGGCGACAGGGGCGCGGCAGAGTTGCCCCACGCAGTGGGTAAAGTCGCCCATGCAGGCCTTCCAGGTGCCACTAGCACAGCCGGGGCGAGAAGTTACGGCAAGGTCGCCTCAGCCGGCATTCCGAGTGTGGTCAAGAGAGCGGCGCCAGCGAGAATGCCCGTAGCGCCGGTCCCCGCCGCGATGCTTCCTAAGACAGTCGATTCGAGTGATCCAGCAGAGCAAGACACGCCCAATTGCGGCGGCGTGGTCGAAATGCCCTGTCCCACGCTGCAGGCCCGGCCCACGTCGCCCCCTGACTGAGGGAGACCGCTGACAAGTCCCTATTTGTTAAGGAGATGCAGAATGCGTTTCAAGCTGTTCGTTGTTCCTATTTTAGCGATGAGCTTATTCGCTCCGGTGTTCCCCGCGTTTTCACAAGTTGCTCCGGCATACAGTGGGCCAAACCTGCCCCTGAGCGTCGGCATCGGGCCCTCGCGGTACGATGTCGATTGGGGCCATGGCGCCATGTATGGCGGCACGATTTGGGCCGACTGGTATCCGGCACAACTCCCAGAGATTCTTCACGGCCTCGGTGTGGAAGTCGAGGTCCGCGACATCAGCCTCCGCCAGAATTGCAACCCGCCGGGCTTCTGCCCTCAAAAGAACCTGCGCGAGGACACGGCGGGAGGCGGAGTGATCTACAGCTGGCGCCACTTTCGCAATTTTCATCCCTATG
>Ga0326728_10001111_pt1 | contig 97419 bp, 76 predicted proteins | sample MB3enrmetagenome_FD_207602 | JGI IMG/M metagenome (GOLD analysis project Ga0326728, IMG submission 207602) | Lab enriched peat soil microbial communities from McLean, Ithaca, NY, United States - MB31MN | ecosystem: Environmental > Terrestrial > Soil > Wetlands > Peat | place: USA: New York...
CCTCAAGAAATTCCTTGCCAGCAAAGTCGCCCTCCAAAGAGCCTCTAATCGTCAAATCTTTGAACTCGACTTAGCTGCATGAACTTTTCACTGTCCAGTAAGTATAGCCTTTGCCGATAATGTCCGCCCAATTGACTGTTTGAGTGCCTGGTTGGACCCACGCTTCCAAGGTGATCTGGCCGCCAAAATCCAGCGCGGGCGTATCGGGCACCAGAACAGATTGGCTGGTGCCGTCAAAACCGGCCGCAGCAGGCAACTCTGAAGAGGGACCTGTTTGATTCAACGACGGCGAATTTAAATAGGCGCCGTTGTAAGTGTTCACATAGTCGTAGGCCGTCGTGGCGCTGCCGGTCTCGTTCAGCGGATAAAAGGCCACCGGCTGATCCGCCCAGACGACCGCTTCATACGGAGTTGGCGTGACCACGGTGAGGCTCACCGGCGCGCTGGTGACGGGGCCGTAAGAATTGCTGACGACGCACTGGTAGGTGGCGGCTGTCTGCACGTTGGACACCATCAAGGCGGCGTTGGTCGCATTGGGCATCTGCGAACTGTTGACATACCATTGATAGCTGAAAGGTCCCGGCCCGTCGGCGACCACACTGGCACGGAGAGTCCCGCCAGGCAGAAGGATTTGGGCGGCCTCAGGTTGTTGCAGGATGCCGGGCGGAAGAGGGGCCAGCGAGCCGAGAAGCTGGACTTCGGCCACTTGAACGCCGTTGGACGCGCCGCCGTTAGGATAGACGTTGGTGCAGACGTTGGTAAAGGTCAGGCGATAGGTCGTGTAAGCGGCCGTATTGGCGAAGTCAATTTCCTGCAGCGCTTGATTGGCGATGTTGATGGGGCCGCCGGCCGCATTGCGCTGGGCGGGCAGTCCCAGCAACCCGCCGGAAATGGCCGTGTAGGTGCTGCCGCCGTTGGTCGAGCCTTCCAGCAGGTAATCGGCCGGATCATCCTCCGGATGGCTGCTGGCGGTGAAGATCCGCAGGCCCGTCACGACCGTGGCGCCGGCCTTGGGCGTAACCGTGAAACCGACCGGCCCGCTAAAGGGCGGGATGCTGCCGTTGGCGCCATAATTGAGGTACTGGCTGAGAGTGCCGTCTTCCACGTTGGCGACGGTCATGTTCCAGGGCGGCGGAACCGAGGTGTAGGGCAAAGGCTGGCCCATATAGTTGTTGAAATCAGACAGGGTGTCGCCGGGTGCCAAAACGTCACTGAAGACCGTGACGAGGTCGCCTGCTTGCAAGGGGGTGTTGTTGGTGGAGCTCACTATCGTCAAGGGCGCCGCCGGGCTGGTGCCGGTGGCGGTCCCCGCGGTGATGACGCACTGGTACAAGCCCACATTGGCCGGGGTGACGTTGGCCACCGTCAGGTTGGTCGTCACGGAGCCGGAAATGGTGGCGCCATTAGTGATGCCATCGGAGAGAGGTGTGGTCACGCCGCCGCTGATGAATTGCCAGTGAAAAGTAGGGCTGCTGGCAAAGGCGGGCGAAAACGAAAAGCTCGCCGTGCCGCCCGCCAGGACATTCTGCGCCGCGGTGGGGGCCACCGCCGTCGGCGGCGGGTTGGAGATCAATTGAAAGCCATTAACATCGGCTTGGCCGGACAGGTTGCCGTTGCCCACGCCGTCCTGTGGATTGGGCGTGGCGGTGATGGTGATGTTCCCGCTGCCATCCGGGGTCACGTTCTCGAAAATGACAAAGTTTTGACCTTCGACGAAGGTTTGGGCCGGCACGCCGTTCTGGCCGTTGAGAGTGGCGGCGATGCCGTTATGGGCGTTGCCACTGTTGAGCGAGAATAACGTGCCGCGGTTATTAAAGTAGGTCGCCCCATAGAGAAAAAGCCCGTAAGTGCCAGCGGGGACGTTTTGCAAAGTATAAACTTCCGTGCCGCCGCCACTGACGTAGGAGGACATGCCCAACAGATACTCCGGACTGCCATTCGGGGTGCCTCCAAAAGAGCCAGTGTCCCCGGTGGGACCGCTCACCGAGAGCGTAATCGGCGTCCATTGGCCGCTGGAATCGGAGTTGCCACAGGTAGTGAGGCTTCCCGAATATAGAAAGAGGGAACCGCCGGTGGAGGACACCCATACGCCCGAGCCGTTGTAGTAGGCGGCGTATGGATTGCCCGGATTCCCATACTGTTGCGGCAACACACCGGCGCCGCTGCCGGGATCGCCGCTATAGAACCAGGTGCTTTGATAGATGTTGTCATGCGCAAAAATGAAGCCGTTCCAAATATTGTTGCCGGGGTCCGCATAGGCCCCCTGGCCGGCGAAAAGTTCGTCATAGGAGATGGGGTCGCTGCCGGAGTTGTCGTCATGGAAATTGACCACCTGCGCCATGGCCCCGGAGGCCAGGAGCGCGGAAGCCAAAGTTGAACTGAGGAGGAGTTTTCGTTTCATATTTGTGGTCGCTTTAACGTTTCTTGTGTTGTCGGTTTGCAGCTTAAGCCTGATCAGCCTGGCCAGAGCGGCCCGTCAATGGCTCCCATTGCAAAAACTTGATGTTTATGTAAAGAAACTACCGTATGCGCCGAAACGCGTCTGCCGTTATTCGTCAGAAAACAAGCCGGAATAGACACCCGATGCGCCCTTTCACATTCCGCGCATCTATTTTCATCCTCAAAGCTCTTCCTTTTTTTACAAATTTTTCCGCCGATTTTCCTTGCCTCAGCCATGAAACTCACCGGATAATCCGCACACTGATCAAGACCAATCAAACCGAGACAGCCGATCTTGACTGGCTGAGCCAAGTCAAAGAGTCCAAGCAACCCTTGAGCGAGCAGTGTCCGATATGGGTGCGGCATGGAATTGTCCGCTCCGGCCCCACCATTCCTTATCCGGAACGCCATCCCTATTGCGAGTTTAGCACCATTATGGAAGGCGCCGCCACCGCTTACGTCGGCCGGGAAAATGTCAAACGGCTGGCTGGGGATTACTTCCTGGCCGGGACCGGCCTGGCGCATTGGTACAAGGGAAACCAATATCCGGTGAAATTTGCGGCCATCTACTTTTTGCCCAGCCTGCTCATTGAGATGGGGCCGGTGAGCGATGGGATGCAGATCTTGCGCCGCTTTACGGCCCGTCAAAGTCTGGCCGATCGCCTGGTCCGACCGCCGCCTTTCCTCTCGCCGCGCCTGCGGTCCGGCTTCGAGGAAATGATTTTGGAGTTTGACCGGAAATCATTCGGGCACGAGTTGAGATTGCGCGCGGTGTTGATGGAGATGCTGGTGCCGTTGCTCCGGTGGGAACACCAGACCGGAAGGCAGGTCAGCCGGCCCGCCTCCTCCATCAGTTGGAAGAACATTGATCTGGCCATGAAATATCTTCGGGAACACTTCAACCAGGAAGTTTATGCGCGCGATTTGGCGGCGGCGGCCGGGGTCAGCGAATCCCGGCTCAAGACCCTGTTCCATGAGGTGGTGGGGATGCCGTGGTCGCGCTACCTCCAAGGCTATCGGATTCATCGAGCCGCCGCGCTCTTGAGCGAACCGCATTTCAATGTTCTTGAGGCGGCACTGGCGGTGGGATTTGGCAGTTTGAGCCACTTCAACGCCACCTTTCGCTCAATCATGGGCGTTTCTCCCGGTCAGTACGCCCAGCGCGCCGCCGGGAAAAAGCTGGAGATAGCGGGCTGACCGCCGCCGGCAAGGCCATTCAGGCTGGCCTTGCAAGATTCAGTCGCGGCAGCCTTCACCCCTTGTCGCTACTGCGTGGAGTTGAGGTAAGCCTCCCAGCCCTTCTCCGTCGGGACGACCGGGAAAATATCGAAAACCAGTTCTGGCCAGTCCGCGACGTACCGCTGGATTGACTCAGCCGTCTCCGTCTCGAAATGGATCACGGCGCGGCCTCCCTGCACATCCAAAAAACTCCTCGCGTTCTTGAAACCGGCGGGGTAGGCGTAGTTCTGACGACGTAAAAGGACATCCTGCGTGGTTTTGTTGTCCCGTGGAAAGGTGGCGATGGCGACGTAGTGCATACGTAGTATTATTCAGAACTCAGCCCATGACGTAAATCTTCACTTTTGAAAAGGTTAGTGGAAGTGCGGCCAATGCGCAATCCCCAAAGTGCGCCGGAAACGCCAAAAAAATCGTGGCAGGAACTGTCAAACCACTGCCAAGAGCTTCAAGCCCTCTCGGAACAGCAGGAGCGCAAACAACGCCAGCATTTCCGCGAGCACGCGCATCACCACTCGGTTGGCCATCCTCACCGTCGCGAACAGTTGAGTGCCGTAGATTGCGTTGAGCGCTACCGTTTTGAGCAGGCACGCCTCGTCGGAGAAGCCCGGAAATTTATCATTCAGTTTTTCCAGCACCGTCTCGGACAGACGCCACTGCTTGAGTGTCTGATGCACCCCCCACGCAGAATCCACCTGTTGCTGTGACAGCGGTACAGCGAGTTCCATTCAGTCCGTCCTGTTCAGGTTCGGGAAGGCGTTTTCATACCGGCAGAATTTCGGGCGCGGCTTCCACCCGCTCTTTGTCTTGCTCGCCAACTTGATGGTGAATTTGCCTTTGTTCTTGCCCTCCTTGGTTTTTCCGCCCTTGTTCACGTTGGCCAGCTTCACCAACTCCAGTGACGGGATGATCCAGTATGTGCGCGCCGCCTGGCTGTAGAAGATGAACCAGAAGTCGGGGCGCGGATCACGCACGGTCAGGGCGGCAAAAGTGGCTGCGTGCTTGGCCTCTATTGACCGCGCTTTGATTTGCACGTCAAGGTAACGGAGACGCCCGTTCTTCTCCTGCCGGACAACACAGTCAATTTGCCGGTCGTCCACCAGCGTCATATAAACGTCGAAGCCGCGACGGAGCAGTTCTGCCACGGCAATGTACTCCTGCCGTTTGCCGAAGGACGCGGTTGAGCGGTGATTCACAGTGCTCACTTGCGGGCGCGCTCGGCCAGATAGTCTTCCAGCAGACGGTAATGCAGTGGCTTGCGGCGGGCGCGTTTGAGCCAGGCTGCATCCTCGGCGTCCTCCACCCGCTCCATAAGTTCTTCATAGTCCTTGATGGGGATGATCACCGAGACGGGTTTGCCGTTGCGCGCCACGATTTCAGGTTCAGGCAATGTTGCTTTCACGTTCCAACGATGATCGGCTCTGCCAGAGAGAACAAGCGGTTAGCCTCACAAAATTTAGTCGCGGCGGGTCAAAACGTGTCGTCGGCTGTCACAACGAGTGCCGGGCCGGAAGTGGCGCAAACCCTTGTAAGCAAGGGACTTTGTCACGTCTTGGCGTTGCCTGTCACAACGGGGCAGAATGCGGGGAATGGCGGGAGTGGCGGGGCTCGAACCCGTAACCTCTGCCGTGACAGGGCAGCGCTCTAACCAATTGAGCTACACCCCCCGCTCAGGGTCGCACAATCTACCCAATCAGCCGCGCGGCGTCAATCACCAACAATTGCCGATGGAGGCCAAGAGCGCATCTCAATTTCCAAGATTGTGAAAAATGTGAAATGGAGGCGCGCCGCGAGCGCATTTCGTTCTTGAGACAATTCCCAGGGCAACGAAGCCTCAAAACCCACGACCTCAGAGGACCTTGGCCAGGGCGGAGCGCAATCCGGCCAGGTCGAAGGGCTTCTCCAGCACGCCGTCAACCGGATTGCCGCGCCCCGCTCTGACGTTGTATCCGGTGATCATGAGAATCGGCTGGTCGGGGGCCATCTGCCGGATTTTGGCGGCCAGTTCGTCGCCGGCCACGAAGGGCATGCGGCAGTCCGTCAGGACAACGTCAAATTGATGCCGGGCGAACAAGCTCAGGGCCTCGGCGCCGTTATTGGCCTCGACGACGGTATGATCGTCGAGCAGCAAGAGTTGCCGCACGGCTTCGCGGACAGACCGCTCGTCGTCAATCAAAAGGATTCGCTTCCCGAGCGGCGGCTCGAGTTCGTCATTCATCTTCTGGTTGGTTCTACAGCAGATTGTTTGCCATCCCAAAATTGAGAAGGCCGGGGAAAAGGGATCAGGCTGATTTGCCGGGGAATTATATTTCCTAATCTTAATCTTAATCCTAATCTTAATCCTAATCTCCTTCGTGCAACCAGGATTAGGATTAGGATTAAGATTAAGATCAGGATTAAGAGGCGCAGAACGCAACCCCGCCCGGCGGCTACTCCTCCCCGTTTCCGGCCTGGCTTCGTTTCTCCCATTGGCGCGAGGCGCGCTGCGGAAGGGTCGTGTCCACTTTGGCGTAATAGGTCTCTTCCCCGAAACGCTCGTCGGCCGCCTCTTGCAAGGCGGGGGAGGGCTTGACGCGGTAATTCTCGTGGGCCTGGATGAAGACGACTTCGCCGCCGGGCCACTTGAGGCACAAGAATAAGGGACATTTGCCCGGATGGGCGGCGGCCAGGTCCCGCGCGGCTTCCAGATCCTTGGCCGTCAAGTGCGCCATTTGCAGGCGCAGATGAACCTGCTTCGTATAGAGGCGCGGCGCGTCTTCGAGCGGGATGATTTCCTGCGGAAAAATTTTCGCCTTGTCCTCCGCCAGGTTGACTTCGCCGGTGACGAGCAGGGCCTTCTTGGGCGCGAGCAGGGCGATGAATCTGTCGTAGTTCTCGTTCAGGCAGAGGACTTGCACGGAGCCTTCCAGGTCCTCCAGCGTCAACAGGGCGTAGGGTTTGCCGGACTTTTTGGAGACGCCCTTTTGCACCTCCACCACCAGGCCGCCGAGGCGGGTCATGGCGCGGTTGGACAGGGAGGCCAGTTGAATGGTGTTGTGGAGGGCGTATTTTTCCAGGATCGGCGCGAAGGGGGTCAGCGGATGGCCGGTCACGTAGAAGCCGAGCAGTTCCTTTTCCTGGGCCAGCAATTCGTGCTCCGGCCATTCGGGCAACTGCTTTTCCGGCTCGGGCCGCGCCTGGGCCGACTCCTCCAACAGGCCGAAGAGCGTGTTCTGCCCACGCTGCCGGTCCTGGATGACGGCCGCCGCCCGCGCCAACACGCGGTCTATCCTGGCGAAGAGGGTCGCGCGGGTCTCGCCAAAGGCATCGCACGCGCCGGACTTGATCAAGGCCTCGAGCACTTTGCGGTTGAGCGCCCGGCCGTCCACCCGCTCGCACAGGTCGGAAAGCGAAGTGAACTGGCCGCCCTGCCGCGCGGCCAAAATGGTTTCCACGGCCACCTGCCCGACTCCCTTGATGGCGGCCAGGCCGAAACGGATCGCCCGATCCTGGCTCGGGGTGAAGAAGACGCCGCTCTGGTTGATGTCCGGCGGCAGCACTTCGACGCCCAATTGGCGCGCCTCGCCGATCAGCAAGCCCAATTTGGCCGTGTCGCCCATGTCGTTGGTCATCATGGCGCAGAGGAACTCGACGGGGAAATTGGCCTTCAAATAGGCGGTCTGATAGGCGACCACGGCGTAGGCGGCGGCGTGGGATTTGTTGAAGCCGTAACCGGCGAACTTTTCCAGAAGGTCGAAAATCTGGTTGGCCTTGGGGGCGGGGATATTGTTGAGCTTGGCGCAGCCTTTGACGAAACTCTCGCGCTGGCGGGCCATTTCCTCCGGTTTCTTTTTGCCCATGGCGCGGCGCAGGACGTCGGCCCCGCCCAGCGTGTAGCCGGCCAGCACCTGGGCGGCCTGCATGACTTGCTCCTGGTAAATGAGCACGCCGTAGGTCTCGCGCGTCAAGGGCTCCAGCAGCGGATGCTCGTATTCTATGCGCACCTCCCCGTGCCGGCGGCGGATGAAATCGGGGATCAGCTCCATCGGCCCCGGGCGGTAGAGGGCGACCAGGGCGGTGATATGCTCCAGGGAGCTGATCTGGAACTTGCGGCACAGATCGCGCATCCCGCCGGATTCCAACTGGAAAATGCCGATGGTGTTGGCCTTGTTGAGCAGCTCGTAGGTCTTGGCGTCGTCCAGCGGCAGGTCGTTAATAGGAATTTCAATCCCCCGCCCCTCTTTGACCAGCTCGCAGGTGTGGCGGATGACCGTGAGCGTTTTCAATCCCAAAAAATCCATCTTCAGCAACCCCAGGTCGCCCACCGGGTTCATGGCGTATTGCGTGACAATGACGCCCTCGTCATCCTTTTTGAGCGGCAGCAGGTTGGCCAGCGGCTGGTCGCCGATGACCACCCCGGCGGCATGGACCGAGGCGTTGCGGGTCAGGTCCTCCAAAACGAAGGCCGTGTCAATCAATTCGCGGGTCTGCTCCTCCGTCTCGTAGGCGGCCTTGAAGTCGGGCGATTGTTCCAGCGCCTTTTTCAGGGTCATCTTCAATTCGTTGGGGATCATCTTGGCCAGCCGGTCACAGGCCCCGTAGTCCAGCCCCATGACCCGCCCCACGTCGCGCACAACCGACTTGGCCCCCATGGTGCCGAAGGTGATGATCTGCGCCACCGAATCGCGCCCGTATTTCTGGCGCACGTATTCGATGACGTCGGCCCGCCGGTCGTCGGCGAAATCTATGTCAATATCCGGCGGATTGACCCGTTCGGGATTCAGGAACCGCTCGAAGAGCAGGCCGTGGCGAATCGGGTCCACGTTGGAAATCTCCAGCAGATAGGTGACGATGGACCCGGCGGCCGAGCCGCGGGCCACGCAGGCGACGCCCTTGCTCCGTCCGTATCGGACGAAATCCCCGACAATGAGGAAGTAGCTGATGAAGCCGGTTTTCTCGATGACCTTCAATTCCGTCTCCAGTCGGCCCATGACCGCCTTGAGGCCGGCGGCCGTTTCCTCCGGGCCGGGCACGGGAGCGCCTTGGGCGACGTTGGGCAGCTTGCGCGGATCGTCAATGCCCTCGACGGCAAAGCTCTCGCCCTCGGGGCGGGCGCGAATGCTGTAACGGGAGGCCAGGCCCTCGGCCAGGAGCTGCCGCAGGTACTCTTCGCGCGTGCGGTTTTCCGGCGGATGGAAGACCGGGTAATGCAGTTTGTCGAACTGGATTTCCAGGTTGCATTTCTCCGCGATTTCCAGCGTGTTGCGCACCGCTTCGGGTGCCTCGCTGAAACGTTCCTTCATCTCTTCGGCCGAGCGGAGATAGAACTGCTGCGGCTGGTAACGCATCCGCTTGGGATCGCTCAAGAGGCTCTGCGTGCCGATGCAGATGAGGCAATCGTGCGCGTGCGAATGCTCCCGCTCGATGTAATGCACGTCGTTGGTCGCCACCAGTTTCAAGCCGAACTCCCGCGCCCAGGCAATCAGATGGCGGTTGACCTTCACTTGCTCGGCGATGCCGTGGTTTTGCAATTCGAGGTAGAAATTCTCCGGCCCCAGCGTCTGCTTGAACCAATCAATCGTCTCGCGCGCCCGGTCCAACTGGTCCTGGATGATCAGTTCCGGGATTTCGCTGGCCAGGCAGCCGGACAAGGCGATCAAACCCTGGCGGTGGGCCGCCAGCAACGGCTTGTCAATGCGCGGCTTGTAATAATAGCCCTCCAGGTGCGCGGCGGTGGCCAATTTGACCAGGTTATTGTAGCCCGTCTCGTCCCGGGCCAGCAAACCCAGGTGATGATAGGCGTCCCGGCCGCCGCTGCCGGCCTTTTTTTCCAGGCGGCTGCCCGGGGCGACATAGACCTCGCAGCCGATGATCGGTTTGAGGCCGGCCTCGCGGGCCGCCTTGTAAAAATCAATCGCCCCGTAGAGCACGCCGTGATCGGTGATGGCCAGGGCCGGGAAACGCAGTTCGCGCGCCTTCTCCATCAGGCGATCCAGACGGCAGGCGCCATCGAGCAGCGAGTACTCGGTGTGCAGGTGCAGATGAACAAAATCGGCGTGCGCCATAAACTCACTTTAACGCCGGGCGCCGCCGCCGGGCAAGCCTGCCTTCTACTGCAGCTTTTCCAGCAATTCTTCGGCTTTTTGCTTTGTTTCTTTCTTGATTGATTTTTGCAGGGCCACTTGCAGGGCTTTCTTGCGTTGCTCCATTGAAATCGCCGGCTTCGTTTCAGTGGCGGCTTGGACCAGGGCCGCGCACGCCTCGTCGGCCACCGCAGGCTCGGCGGCAAAAGCAGCCAGAAGATCCAGCGCCGCCGGGGCGGGAATTCCTTGCAGAACGGCAATGGCGGTGATTTTCTCCTCCGGTCGTTGCAACAGCGGCATTATTTCCCGCACCTTCGCCAGCTTGTCGTCGTCCTTGAGTTTCTCAGCGCCAAGAAGGAATTGCAGATAACCGCGCAACGCCAGGATTTGGTGTGACGGATTGCTGTCTGTTTTGGCGGTGTGCAACAGAGGCCCGGAGACTGCCGCATCCTCCGGCCAGGCATTGGGCCAGGTGCATAAGGCGCGCACCGCTTCATCCTGGAGCGATTGGTCCTTGTCCTCGGTGGCGGCCGCCACAGCGGCCAGGGCGTCGCTTCCCCCGGCCGCGACCAGGGCACGCAGCGCGGCCTTCCGATTTTCCGGCTCAACGCCCTGGATTAACGGGAGCAGCGACGGAACGCATTGTGTTCCGATCCGCCCACTGAGCGTCACGAGGACGTTTTCGATATGAGCGCGTTCGGCGGGGATTTTGGATTTTTCCAGAGCCTGCGCCAGCACGGAGACTTCGTCCTTTCCGCCCAGGGCTGCAAGGGCCTGGATGGCGGCGCTCCGCGTTTCCGCGTCGGCCTCTCCGACCGACTGCACAATAAGCGGCAGAGCTTTTTCAATTCCACGACGTGCCGCCAGCGTCATGAGCGCCTGGCGCATCCTGCCCGAAGAATCCGGGAGCCGGGCCAACAATTCTGCATCAACTTCGTTCCCTGCCAGCCGGGTCAGCGCGGCCAGGGAAGCCTGGGCGATTTCCGGGTCTTCGTCCGTCGCGTCATCCAGCAGCACGGGCAGGGCGGAGCGATCGCTGGAACGATCCAGGATTTCGATGGCCACAAGCCGCAGGTTTTTCCCGCCATTCCGGGCGGCCTCCGTCACCACCGGTGTGGCGGCGGCGTCCCCGCGATCAGCCAGCGCCAGCAACAGCAGCGGCTGCCGGTCCGGAGTGGCTTCACGGTACGCGCCCGCCACCGCCTCCGTCGCCTCCGGGCCGCGTAGTTCGCGCGCCACCCGCAACCCGATGTTGAAGCATGGGCGATCGTTCGAGTGCAATTGTTCCAGCAAAAGTGGAATGCCGGCGGAGCCTCTTGCCAGAATGGCCCCGCGAAGGCCTTCGAGAATTTTTTGCTTCGGCAGCGCCGATTGCCAGACGGCGTCGTACAATTTGATCGCATCGGCCCGTTTTGCCTCGGACAGAAACTGCTCGGCGCAACGGACACAGCCTTCAGCGATGGCCGGGCGGACGGGTTCAGGAGCTTTTCCCAAGGCGCGCCTCAAGGCGTCGGCCGCCCGCGGACCTCCGATCTTGCCCAGGGAGACTGCGGCCGCTGACGCTGCTTCCACGTCGCCATCGTTAAGCTTGCGGAGAAGCACGCTGACGGATTTGGCGTCGCGGCGGACACCGATCGAATTGATAACGCCAACCAGCAACCTTCCGTGCAGCTTGCCGGCGGCTTTGCGCAAAGCCTTGTCGGGCGCCGGACCCGGAATGGCTTCGAGGGCGATCCGCGCCCAGGAGGCCAATCTCTCCTCCGCCAGCAATGGGACCAGTGCCGGCACGGCTTTAGCGGTGCCGTAGATGGCCAATTTCTTGCAGGTCACGGCCTTCTGCTCGGGCGGCGCGTTGGATCGAAGCACTTGAATGAGCGCGCGCTCCGGTTCTTTGGCGGAGCTGGTCCTCTCCACAGCGTCAGCGGGAACGGCTGAAGCGATTAGGACGGCCAGAGCGGTGAGCGTCCAGGTGAGCATCGGTCTTGGCATGCAAATCGGCTCTTGGAATGCGCGCACAAACGGATCGCGGATTGGAAATTTCATATTGGCTCCTCAGTCATGGTCGCCACGGTTCCCGCAACGCTTCCGAGCGAAGCCGATTGGCCTCTGCGTCGCCGATGAACTGGTTCTTCACGGGGTCATACCGGACTTTGCGCTTTAAAAACAAGGCAATGTTCGCCGCTTGACACGTAATATGCGATTGACAGGCGGCCTCGGCGTCGGCCCGCGTTTGCCCCCGGCTTTTGACGCAATCCAGAAAGTTCCGCACGTGGAAATTTGCCGGATAGCCCGAGACCTTCGCGCTCTTGTTGGCCAGCAAAGCGGGGGCGCTGGCGACCAGATCGCCGTCGTCCCCGGTTTCGACCCAGCCGGTGTCGCCTTCAAAGCGGACCGGGCAGGAGCCTAGGCCGATCCAGCCGTCGTCGCGCATGACCAGTTTGACGCCATTGGCGTAGCGCGCGTGCAGTTCCTTCTCTTGCGGCTCGTATTCGACGGCCGATGTCTTGTCCGCATCGTTGGCCCACTGGCAGAGGTCAACGCAATGGGAACCCCATTCCAGGCAGCCGCCTCCGGTCAGACCGCCTCCTTTTTCAAAATTAAAGCCATCGAGCCATTTGTTATTGAACGGCCGCCACGCCGCCGGTCCAAGGTAGAGGTCCCAATCCATTTCTTCTTTGGGCGGTTCCGCTTCGGCCGGCGCCCAACCGCTCATCGCAGTGGCCAATCCGGCCGGATGCGCGTAGAGGGTTTGGAGTCGGCCCAGTTTGCCGCGGCGCGCCAAATCCACCGCATACATGAAATTCGGCAGACTGCGACGCTGCGTGCCGGCCTGAAAGACCCGCCCGGTGCGCCGAAAGGCCTCGCGCAAGGCCAGACTCTGCGCGATGTTTTTGGTGCAGGGCTTCTCGCAATAAACATCTTTGCCCGCCTCCGCTGCCAGGATGGAAGCCGTCGCGTGCCAGTTTGGCCCCGTCGCGATCAACACGGCGTCAATGTCACTGCGGGCCAGCAGGTCGCGTAAATCGCGGTACATGGCGCAATCCTGGTTGCCATATTTCTCGTCGGCTTTTTTCTTGATGGCCGCCCGCCGCGCGGCTTTGGTGTCGCAGACCGCGACAAATTGCACATCCGGTTCGCCCATGAAGCAGCCTAGATCGTAAGTGCCCCGGTTGCCCAGTCCGATGCCTCCCAGCACAATTCGCTCGCTCGGCGGCACCGCGCCGTTCAGGCCCAGGACGCCGCCTGGAACAATTTGCGGCGCAAGCAGCAACCCGCCGGCTTTGAGCGTGGATTTTAGAAAGCGGCGTCGCGTGAAGTCGCTGCTTGACCGTTTGCGGGTCGTATTTGGTGAATCGTTCATAATTTCCTTTCCATCAGGCAGTCCGTTCGAGGTGTCCCGTATGCAAAATCAATTTCATGCCAGCCGCCGGTTCATGCAGCCGGCAGGCCATAGGCTTCGACCTCGATATAACTGTTCAGCGCATTCTCGGTGCTGCCGTGGCTGTAACAACGCAGGTAACGGGCTTTGATCCCCTCGGCGTCAACCAGCTTGCCTTCGCCCGTCAGCGGGTTCTCGAAGTACTCGCGGTCCGTTCCCGCCCCCAAGCCCGAATGGTTGGATTGATCGTTGTTGAACAGAGTGTGAACGCCGCTCTCGAACTCCGCGTCATCCGACACCTGCACGATCACGTCCCGGTAAACCGCCGCCCTCGCGAAATCGTGCCACAGCACGATGGCGTAAAGGTTGTATTCCCCTTGCAAATCAATTTGCACCCATTGCAATCCCCGCCGCAACGTGACCACGTTCTCATTGACAGCCTGCTTTTTCCCGTCCGTGATCTGTTGCAGCTCGCCATTGATGGGGTTGGGATTGCTGCTGGTCACCGGCTTTCCCAGCGCGATGTTCTTGACGCCTTTGGGCGCATAAAACGGCGCCCGCGCTTTGTCCGTCAGAGGCGGCGCGCTGGTGTTGGTCGGCAGATTTTGCGGTGTTCCTTTGAGCGTCGGCGGCGGCAGCGCCAGCGGCAACGGCGCCAGGCCGTCCGCTTTTTGCGCCGTCTCTTGCGCCCGCCCGTCGTTGGGAAAAATCGAAAGAAATGTGATGGCCGCCAGCATGTTCAACGGCAAAATCCGCCGGACAGCCGGGCGGCGGCATAAAAACTTTCGCATCACAAATTTCCTAAAAACTCACTCCTGCTTTAGCAGGCGCGCGCCGCTTGGGCAAGCCTTTCCCTTCCTTCCGTTGTCTGCCAGCACGGATGTTTTGAGCGACTTACTCTGACGGTTTATTCGTTGGCGGCGAATCTGGGGGATTCAACTGACTCGGGGGATTTGGCGGGTTTGGCTGCGCTGGGACATTTCGCGGCAAAAGTCCTGGCGGCAACATCCCTGGCGGAAGCATCATGCCAGGAGGCGCCATAAAACCCATCTGTGCCTGCATGTTTTTGATGAAAGCTTTACCCATTTGATTTTCGACAAGTTTGACCGCCGAGGAATGATCGAAGGTAAGCGTAGTCGCGTGAAAGATTGACAAGACAAAATCCTGCACCTCCGGGTCCTCTTCCAAGTTTATTATCTTGAGGCCCTTCGCCCGAAGCTCCTCCCTGCTGATGTGTCGTGCATGTGTTTTGAAATGCTTGTGACTTCCCAGCCAATCGGCGACTGCATGAGCCTTTGTCTTGGCGTCGTGCTCGCCTTTGAACATATATCGCTCCAACCATCCCGACACTAACGATTTTGATAATTCCGTTGCCACCCTGCATTTCTCAAGCAGGTCCGGCCCGTAAGTTCTTAGAATTGGGATCCATGCCCCAATCTTTGCGGGATCGCTGCACTCCACCCTGGCCCGTTCAAACTGCGCCTCGACGTCCTGAGCCGATATTCCTCTCACGCCTAATTCAGTTCTACAGATGAACTGCGGATCTGTCGGCCCTAAGAACGAATGCTTTCCAAGCATTATTGTATCCCCAGCGCACGCCACCATTGTTGCGGCCGACATCGCTTGTTGCGGCACGATCACGCAAATGTCGTTTGGGAATCGCGACCTTAAATACGTCACCAAGGCTTCGGCCGCTTCTAATGAGCCCCCCGGACTGTGTAAAATGAGGTCAAGCGCTTCGCCCTCGATCCCATTGATCACGGTCATCAGTGCTTGTATATCCTCGTCCGAAATGCTGAGCAAGTCCGGCGGGATATTTTGCGGCTGGGTCCATTTACTGGCGTAAAGAATGACTGCTCTTCCCCGCTTTTGACTCAACGCAATCAGGTACTTCCTTCGAACGTGGTCAAATGCCCCTGCTCCCAAGGTGCGTTGCGCCTTCTGGATTTCGTCCAGTATTTGTGCCCATGCCCCCATATTTCAGTTCACCGGTGCTGTGCTGCACGAACTGAAACAGGATGGACTTTGCTCCCATGCCAAGTAATTGTCGTATCCTGCCGTCGCCCTTAGATATTTCTCGGACTCTTCGGCCAACTGCATCGCTGTTGCGATTCCGGGCTGCTTCATCGCTTCTGCAAGCAACCGATCAAGGTCTGATTGGGAGTCCGGCGGCGCGGTTTGAGCTTTTTTAGCTTCCTTGTTCATATTTTGCTCATTTGGTGACTGTATCGGCATCCTACGGAAAAAGTCAAGCACGAACCCGATTCAGGACGATTCCCACAACTAATGGCTCTTTGTATTATGTTCAACATCAATATGTTGCAGCCTTAAATTCCTTGGTTTTGTCGCCTCACATCGGCCAGTCTTTGGCCCGGAATTTCCCCACCCCCATGTCCCCGATGGCCGGATGCACTTTCACCGAGGCGCTGCTGATGCGGGTCGGGCCGCCCTCGCCGGAGGCGCGCAACGCCAGCGCCAGCGCCGCGCAACGATCAGCGTGGCCGTCGGCGCTGTGGGACGCGCGGTAGCTGATCTGGCCGGTCGCGCTGCTGACGCGGTTGACGGAGTGCAGGTCCTCGCGAATCAACCGGCTGACAGGCACGCGCAAGGCGCGCTTTTCAAAGGCCATGCGCAGCTTGGAGAAAATCTCCAGCTTGAGCGTGTTGGTGAAATTGCACAGTTCAATCTTGCCGAATTTGTGTTGCGCGGGGTTCCACTCGCCGAATTCGCGGACCAGATAATCCCCCAATCCGATGCCCGGCCCCGTGTAGTCCAGGCAGACCCGGCGCGCCTGGCGCAAGCGCGGGCGCAGGCGCTCGACTTGTTCGGGCGTGGGCGTCCGCTCCATTTCCAGCACCTCCAGCGTCTGCCGCACGTCGCCCAATTGGGCCAGCGACCACGCCACCGTCAGGTCGTGCCGCCGCCCGAAATCCAGGCCCATGACGACGGGGAACGGCGGCACGGTCTGCCAGAATTGGGGCGCGACGGCGGCGGTGGCCTCCAGGCTTTCGCAAGAGGTGATCAGATCGTACGGCAGCAGGACGGCCTGGGCGTCCAGGAACTGGCACTCGAATTCCTGGGCCCAGCCTTCGGGATCGTCCAGCGCCGCCTTGAGCTCCTCGACCTGGACGGGGAGGCCGTCCCGGACGGCGGTTTGAATGTCAACAAAATGGCAGGACCATTGTGAGGCTGGGAGCGCGACCGTCCCGGTCGCCGCGGAGGGCGTCCCGCCCTCCGCCTCAGGGGAAGCAAGCGGCGGGACGCCGCTTGGGGCGGTCGGGACGACCGCGCCCCCGTGATAGTTTTTCACCCACAGTTCGTGGGCCTTGTTGCCGATGCCGTTGGGCGTGGTGATGAGCCGGACTTTTTTCGCACCCCCGCGCAGCGGATTGGTGATGCTGGGCAGAATGGCCCGCCAGGTCGCCTCGGGCTGCTCGAAGTACGCAAATTCCGTCAATAATACGTTGGCGCTGAACCCCCGCACCGTCTCCGGCTGCCCGGGCACGGCGATGACGCGGCTGCCGCCGGGGAAAGTAATGGTGGCGCTTTTGAGCAGGCCCTCGCTGTTGGTTTGCCGCTCCTCCTTGTAGCCGGCCACGGGGACTTTGAATGCCAGCGTCCAGTCCTTCCATTTGGAGAGCGATTCCAGAGATTGCCGTTCAGAGGGCGCGGCGATGAGCCAGTCGCGCTTCTCCCCCTCCTTCTCCGCCCGCCAAATGTCGCGGATGCCCTCGAACCCGGAGGAGAAGTCCTTGCCGACCTGGCGGGACATCAGGCCGAACTTCCAGCGCGAGGGGTCATCGGCCCAATCCCGCTGATAGGCCAGCAACTCCGAGCCGGGGACGTGGATTTTCTTTTTCGCGGCCATCAGGAAATCCCCGGATTCATAGTCCTCTCTTCTCCAGGTCATCCATGCCGGCGGCCGTCAGGCGCCAGATCTTATTGCCGGGGGAATGGGACTTGGGCACTTCGGCGACGAAGCCCTTGTCCATGAAGTATTGGATTTGCTCCTCCACTTCTCCGCGCGTCAGGCCGGAAAAGCCCGTCAGGCGCAGCGCGATTTCCAGCGTGAAAAGGTTCATCCCGACGGTGCGGGCGGCTTTGAGCGAGCGCAAAAGCGCGTCGCGAAACAGTTCCAGGTGCTCTTGCGGGTTCATGACGGTTTGCGGGTTGCGGCCCGGTTCAAGGGCCATCAGTCCTTTTTGCTTTCAATCAGCCGGTCAATTTTCGAGTCCATCTGGAAGGCGCGCTGGTTGGCCAGTTCGGCCTCCTTTTTCAGCGCCGCAACGTCGTTGCCGATGGCGCTGATGTCCTGGTGCATGAGGCGGCGCGATTCCTTGGATTCGGTCTCAGACTTCTCCATCCGCGCCGCCAGGCGCGATTCCAGCCCGCGCTCGGCCCCGCCGATGCGCGCGAAAAGCTGCGTGTGGACGGCGGCGTTCTCCGCCACGTGCTTGTCGAACTCTTTCCGCTCCACCGGCTCGCCGGCGAAGGTGACCTCGCGTTTTTGCTTGGAGTTGATGGTCACCAGAATGGCAATGGTGCTGCCGATCTGGATGACGGTGGCCAGGGCGTAAACCCAGGTGCCCAGTTCGGCGTTGGAAATGTCGGCCAGCATGGTTTTCAGTTCAAGGTTCAGGGTTCAACGTTCAAAGCCAGTGCCGCCAAGGGCGGCTGGGCCGCGGACACCAGATTGACGTAGGCCGCCACGTGGTGATCGGCCAGCAGCGCGATCTTGCCGTCGCGGGCTTCGCGCAGCAGCGCGCGCGCGTCCAACGGCAGCTTGCGCCACCAGGGCGGATCAAACCGGAAACCCTCGCCCTGGCCCTCTCGCGGAGGGAAAGGGGAAGGGAAGAAGATCTCGTGCCCGGCGTGGCGGTAGCCGCCCGGCCACCAGGGCACCCGCGGCACGATGTCGGCGGCGTGGACGATTCTAAAGGTCCGGTCGCGCAGCAACGCGTCATAGCCGGACGCAAACCCCCCGCTCCCCGCCCGCGGCTGGCCGAAAGTGTAAACCCCCGCCACCGGCGCCGGGCCGCATCGCGCGCACAACATGGCCAGCGCCCCGCCCAACGAATGGCCGGTCAGCCAGAACCGTTCGCTGCGCCCCACCCTGTCAAGCTCAACGTTAAATTCTTCCCAGACCGACGCCAGAGCCTGTTTGAAGCCTGCATGTACTCTGAGGTTTGATCCGTCAATCCGCAGCTCGCCAAACGCGCAATCCAGGTCGGTCAGCCAGTTGCGCAGGTCCTGCGTGCCGCGAAAGGCGGCCACGCAATCCACGCCGTCGCAGGCGAGGATGGCGCGCGTATCGGTTTGCCGGGCGTCCACCGCGGCCACGTGGAATCCGCGCGCGCCCAGCCAGTCCAGACCGGCCTCCTCCCGGTAGGCCGCAGCCGCGACGCCGGCCAGGAAACGGGCGTTTCCCGGGTCGAAGTGATGCGGTCTGGGTGCGTTCATTTGACAGCAGCCTTGGCCGCCGCCCCGATGACGTTGCCCGCGGCCGTGCCGGCGGCGCCCAGGATCGGAGCCGTATTGGTGTCCACAGTGATCACGACCGTGCCGGCGCTGAAGACCGATCCGCCCCCCAGGGCGCATTGATTGGTGTGCGCGGCGAACAACTGGCCCGCCGCCGGATCGGTGAAGAGGAATTGGCCCCCGCCTTGCTCCGCATCGCGCCAGGTCTCCCGCCGCACCAGTCCGTCCGCCCGGCCCGCGAAGGTCTCAATGCGGTGCGAGGCCTCGCCTTTGCGATGCGGGCAGGCGCAGGCCGGGAAAAGGACAAACGTTGAAGCAAGAAGGATGAAGGTGAAAAAGCGTTTCATGTTTCTGCCTTTCCCATTCTTACTTTCCGACGGCTACCGAGCCGCCGACGGTTTGGTTTGTGGTCGAGTAGGCGCCGCTCAGGGTGACGCCGTTGGTCGTCGCGTTGAGGTCGCCGGTGATGGTTTGTTTGGGTGTGGTGTAATCGCCGGATACGTTGACGGGCGTGTGGCAACCCGTCGTCGCCAGCGCCAGGGCCGCGAGCACGGCCGCCAGGAGCCAGCCGGCACGGTGGATGCGCATGTTTCTCATTTCTTTGCCTTTCTTTCTCTCCCGCCTCGCGGCGGGCCGATGGTCAATATGACTCATACGAGCACGATTCTCGCACAAACGGCCACGGCCAATAAACCTACCGTAGGTTTTTTGGCCGCTTTTTTGGCAAAAAAATGCGTTTTCCCCCCGTTTTTCCGCCCGGCGCGATTTTCCGCTTCACAACCCGCACGCCATCAACATGTTGCGGGGATGGAGAAAATGGGTCATTTCCGGGAAGGCGCCGTTTTTCGGGAAACCGCCCAAAGCGCCGATTTCATGCGCAACCTTTTGGAACTCAGGGAGATGCGCGCAAAAAGCGCCCGCCCGGCCGAAGGTGAAATCTCTGTCACTTATAATAACAACCCCGCGGCGGACCCAAAATGTGTCACTTATAATGTCTCCCAATCAACCCTTCAGGGCTGGCTTCAAAACGGCTGCAGGTGATCCAATTGCTCCTTGATCAGGTCGCGCATCATTTGGGCTTCAGCCGGAGAGATGCCGCTCTGGCGCAGATCAACGGAAAAGGCCGTCAGCCACGTCTCCTCCGCGGGGCGGTAATGCAGTTCAGCCGTCAGGCGTTTTTCCAGGTCGTCCATGTGCCCGGCGCCATAGAACACCGCAATCGAGCCGGAGCGGGGAATTTTCTTCAGTTCCGCCTGCACGTCCGACATGAGATTGCGGTCGCGGGCTTGGATGAGGACCTTGATCAGTTGTTTCCAATCCGGCGGCACCCCTTGCATATCGGACAAATCGCCCTTGAGCCGTCCGACCGCTTCGATCAACGTCAGCCTGGCCACCGCTTGGAGTTTGGGACTGATGGCAATGAACTGAATCCCTATTTTGAACAGCGCGCCCAGAAACGTGCTCCCGTCCATGATTTGCAGCAGCGTATCCAGCGAGGTCTTCCCGCCGCCCGTTTGACCGCGCGCGGCCAGTGGCCCCTCCTCCGCCATGATCCGCTGGATTTGCAAAATCGAAAGGTCGCTGTTCAGGAAATTGGTCCGCTCGTAGTCAATGGCTTCCAGTTGAAAGGCCAGCCCCAGCGAACGGGCCAGCGTGGATTGTATCGAGTCACCGGCCTTGGCGCCCGTGTGCCACGCCCCGGGCGAGGGAGCGTTGGTGGCGGACGCGCGTGAATCGCCAACTCGATGCTTGTGCGCCTCGGCATTGATTCCTTCGTAAAGCACCACCGTTTGCGCGTCGAGAAATCGTTGCAGCGCCCGGTAATATTCCGGCTCCCCCACGTGCATGACCCCGACCAGCCAGATGGCCGGCCCGGAATATGGCGCCGGGACGAACTTGCGCCGGGCGATTTGCAATTGGACCGTGTTGGTGTCCGGGTTGGCAACGCGGGTGTAAGGCTGCGGCGTCGGCGTATCGGCCGCCCAAGCGCCGGTCTGCCCCCCCGCCAGCGCCAGCGTCAGCGCGAGAGCGCCAAGCCCAGTAAAAGCCAATTTCCGCATCGAACTATATTAGCGGCAGCCGCCAGCCCCCATCAAGCCAATCCATGAAACCGGGCGCTGGCTCGGGATTTGTCCGGGACTTCCTAATCCTAATCCTAATCTTAATCCTAATCCTCATCTCCTTCGTGGTAAGAGCCATCGGGTCAGCGACGGCGGGGAAAGGTAGGGCGAGACTCTGTCGAGCCGTGACTTTTGACGCGGACGGGGGAAGCCGCGGGGTCACCGCGGGGTCAGTTAATGGTATTGTAATATAATTTTGGGGCCGCCATTCACCCCCCTTCGCGAGACCGGGCCGGGCGGCAATGATTTCGCGCCTGCGGCACCGGCGCCGTTCAAACAGAAGGCTGAGTGGCTGGCCTCAAATCCAGTCTGGCCGCTAACCACTGACCACTGGCCACTTTTTCTTCTTGCAGTCCCATCACAACGTGGTAATATGGACCTTGTGTGGCGCTCGCGCGCCTGTTCTTTGACATTTTGCAGCGGGAACGGGGAGAGGGGCAAAGGAGGAAAGGGCCGGCGGCCCGGCCCTGCCTCGCGTACAAACGGGCCTTTCGGCCTGCCATTGGGCTTGGCCTCTTGGTCCAGGGAGCTAATCAAGCCTGATCAAACCCAATCAAACCCAATCAAACCCAATAAAGGTGAAAACGGGCTTCCAACAAGGTTTGATCGGGCCGGAGGGCGGCCCGAACCGGCAATTTTTGCCTCTTCCAGTTCCGTAACGGGGTCATAACGTAACGGGGTCAGTCAATGGTATCGTAATATGATTTTGGGACGCCATTCAAAACCACCACTTCGCCGAGATTGAGCCGGGCAGAAAAGGTTAAGCCGGGTCCCTCGGCCAGCGCTCCGCCGGTGGAGACGCTCCAGCCTGTCTTTATTCCCTTGCCGATCATTTCCGTGCCTTTTTCCCGTCTTTTTTGGCATCTGCCCCCCCGCAAGCGCGCACCCAGCAGGGGGTGCGAACCGCAAGACGCGCGGAAATCGAATCGGCAAAAATTCTTCCCCCCTCCGGCTCTGTGCATTCGGCGAGGGTCTGCGGTGAATTCATGTGAAAAATAAATGTTAAAATAAATGTTGCAGTCCCTCTAAACTGTGGTAATATGAAACCTGTGTGGCGCTCATGCGCCCGTTCTTTGACATTTTGCGGACCTCGCGGAAGGGATTTCCCGGAGCCTGCGACCGGGAAACGGCGGCGGGATGTTGGCGGCGCGGGCGCCATCGCGCCCGCGCCGGCCACCCCGAATCCGTGTCCATCAGCGTTCATCTGCGGTTCTCTTCTGCATGGATACGGCTAATCCGCGCAAAAAACAGCGGTTTAGCACTGAATCGCACCAAATCGCACCAAATCGCACCTAAAAAAATATTTTTGCGTGGCAAAAAAGAGCCAGTTCGAGGCTTTCGGAAGCCCCCTTCGCAGTCATTAGGAGTACTGAAAAGTCCGTGGCATAAACTACAGGCGGGCCAGGTGAATAGCCGCGATAAAGCAAAAGACGCACAACCACAAGACCTTCTGCGCTTCTTGTGCCTTCTTCCGGCTATTTAATTGTATTCAATCCTGCGGTCTCCTGTGTAAGAGCAGACCCCCCCGGCCCTCACCGCGGCGCGAGGTAAACGCCCCCGGTTTGACCTGCGTTCAGAAATTGACCGAAGCCGTTGGTCTGCTTCTGAAACACCGCGCCACTGAAGGAAATCGTCTTGCCAGCCGCGTTGCTGGTGGCGCCTTGGAAGAGACCGTTGGATGTCGTCATGGTCAGGCGCAATGAGTTGCTCCCTGTCACAATATTGTTGGAACTCAGGCTGAACTGGTTGCTGATGCCTGGCGTCAAACCGCCCTCTTCCAGGAGCACATACCCGTTGGTCAGGTTCAACACCCGCGCGCCCTTGGTGAACGAATACGCCGAGCCGGCCGCTTCAATTGCGTTTGTAAAACCCGCCTTGTGCGTCGCCGCCGCCGGTTGTGAAGGTTTGATCCACCACAACAGCCCGTCAATGTCCCGGTCCGGCTCATTGGTGAACGACAGCCAGCCCAGCAGCAGACCCTTGCCGCCGGCCAGTGAAACGTAAAGCGGCCACAGCCCCTGTTCGGACTCGATGGCGGAAGGCGTCACTTTGGTGCCGTCACCCAGCGTGCCGCTCAAGGTCACGTGGCCGCTGGTGTCCACGGTCACGGCGCCAAATCCGTCGCCGCCCGGCAGCGCCGGGGAATTGCTCCCCGGAACGATGAGGGTGTATTTGCCTGCCTGGGGCGCGGGATTGGCCTTGGAGAAGACCGCGCGGTTGGCTCCCAGTTGCGCCGTCCAGGCGGCATTGGTCAATCCGCCTTCCAGCACATTCCCTCCGGTCAAATCCAATTGCAGCGAAATGGCGGTGCGGTCCCAGGCCTTGAGCGCGTTGGTCATCCAGCCGCCGGTGAGGGAAAACTTTCCCGAAACCGGATAAGTGTTGGTGCCTCGCTGAAATTTGGCGCTGAAGCCGGCGTTGGTCGTGACCTGGGCGCTGAAGAATCCCGAGCCGGCCGGCGTGACTCCATTGGTGTCGTAAAACAACCCCTGATACGTCCCGGCCGCCGGAATGAACGGGTTGGGGACGAAATTGGCCGTGAAATCCAGGTTGCTCTGCATGATAAACCTGAGACGCGGACCGTTGGTGAGCACCGCGCCCGCATTGTCCGTCCAATTGGAGAAAACATAACCTGGGGCCGCCGTCGCGGTCATCGCGTAGTTGGTGCCGATGGCCAGCAGGACGTTATTGTAATTGGGATGGATCGTGCCGGGGCCGTTGGTTTGCACCGCCAGCATTGCGCTTGGCACATAAATGAAGCTGACGCTGTTGGTGGCCGAAATATTGCCCGCGGCGTCCATGGCATAGGCCTTGATCGTATTGGCGCCCGGGTTCAGCGTCACGCTCACGTTCCAATTGGTCCAGCCGTTGGTCGTGTTGACATTGTTGGTCCAGGGTTCACTGTTTAGTTGACACCACACGGCCGCCACGCCCGCGTTGTCCCTGGCCTTGCCGGTGACATTGAACACGCTGTTGCTCCACCGCTGGCCGGCCACGGGCGCCGTGATTCGATTGGTCGGTTTCGTCACGTCCACGAAGGTCGCGGTGAGATTTAGATTGGACGTCATGAGGAAGCTCACGGTGCTCGTGTTGGTTGAAATGCCGCCCGTCCAGCCTCGGAAGGCGAAACCGTTGGTCGCTCTTGCGGTGAGCGTGTAGGGGAAGGCCAGGTCGAGCAATTGCCCGTTGGTCGCGCCCGAAACGGTGCCTTCGCCAATGATCGTCAAGGTCAAGGGAACGGGGATAATATAGTTGATAACGCGCGAAACGACCGCGGAAACGTTCGAGGCCGTGTCCATCGCCTTCACTCTGACCGTGTTCGGTCCGGGAATCAGGTTGGTGATCGTGGCCGTCCAGGCGTTGGTTCCTGTGGCCAATTGCCAGGCGTTGGTGCCGCTGGCATTCACCAAACGGTAATAGACGGCGACGACGACGGCCACAGTATCGCTGGCCGTGCCCTGCACCACGACGGTCGAGTTGGTCACATCCGCCCCGGCAACGGGCGACGTGATCTTGACCGTTGGCGGAGTTGTATCCGGGGAAAATACGAAGGCGAAAACCGCGCTCCCCGACTGCCCATTATACCCGTCCAGGCAGATGTGATATTGTGTTTCCGGGGAGACGTTGAATGTTACATAAGCGCATCCGTTGGTGCTGCTAATGCCATCGCTGCTGGTAACGACCCTCAGATCGCCGAGCGACGAGCCGGTATAAACGCTCAACAGCGTGTTAAAAGAACTGCCGGCGGTGTTGACGGTGACGGTGCCGATGGCCGGCGCCGTCCAGGTCCACCAAAGGGAGTGGCCGCCGACATTGCCGGCATGATAGGGTTCCCCAGGCTCCTTGGAGGCGTAGGTCGTTGTCACGTAGTTGGTGAATCCCTCCGATACAATCAAGGTCGCGTTGGCAAAATCATCGTTGGCCGGAATATCCGCCGTCGTCGCCGCCACCAGGCTCACACCGGTGAAGTTGAACGACGTGAGGTTTCCGTAAGCCGGATCGGTCGTCACATAAAAGAGAACATTCACCGACTCTCCGGCGTAAGGGGAAAGAATGCCCGCCTCTGTGTAAGTTGAAAAATTGGTCGCGGTGTAAACGTAACCGGAGGTTGTGCTGGCGCTGGTCACGGTGCCCAGGGTTATCAGGGGGACATTGCTCGGATTCGCGATGTCAACCGTCAACGTATCGTCACCGTTGGGGTCGCTGCTCAAGATCTCGTAATCCAGGCTCAAAGTAGCCGCGATGAGGTTCGTGGGGAAGGTGACGGTTTGATAAGCCCACTGCGTCGCGCCGTAGGCGTTGCCCATTGATAGATAGCCCGAGCCGACTTGCACGCCCGTTCCCTGCAAGACCCACGGCGCGGCGCTGGTCCCGTTAAATCCGCCATTGACAATCAATTGGGTCGTGGCCGATGCCGGTCGCAAAAAGGCCAGCCACAAAATTCCCAAGACAAGAATTTTCCTCCTCATACACGGGAGATTCTTCCACGCCTCCGCCCGCCGCGCAACCAAAAACAGGCGGCAAAAAACAGGCGGCCTCAAATTGAAAATTGCAAATTCCCAATTCCCGGTTAGACATTCCATGATATGCCAATAAAACAACCAGCCCCGCCCGAAGGTCCGGCCTCCAGGTCCCCGGCCTTTGCCGTGATGGCCGGATTGTTCTTTTTCATCGCCATCATCAAATTCGGCAACCCGATCATACTGGACCGCTACGTCGAGCCGCCGCAGGACGCAACCTCGGTCATTTACGATGCGTGGCCGCCGCACTGGGGCAACTGGCTCTTCGCGCCGCTGGCGGCGGCCGGACTCCTGGCCATCCAGTGGAAGCGGCTGCGGATCAATGGGCTTGTGGCGCTGCCGTTGATCTGGCTGGGATGGCAGTTCGTTTCCGCCACCCAAAGCGTCCAACCGGAGCTGACGGCGTTGACACTCAAACACTTCGTCGTCTGTGTCGGCCTGTTTTACCTGGGGCGTTTCGCCACCAAAGGGATGTCCAATCCGTGGCCCATCTGGGTGGGGATGGCGCTGGCCCTCTGCTGGATCATGCGCATGGGCCTTGAACAGCATTTCGGCGGGCTGGAAGCGACCCGGAAAATGCTCGCCTCCTCGCCGGACCTGCCAGGGGTGAACCCGGAACTGCTCAAAGACCCGGAATATCTCAAGAGGGTTGCCAGCGACCGCGTTTTTGGCACTTTTGGCTATCCCAACGCTTTGGCCGGCGCCTTGGTGCTCTTGCTGCCGCTGACGCTGGTCTTCCTGTGGCGGCTGACCCCGAAAGTCCACCCGGCCATTCGCATGGTGTTTGTGCTGATTTTGGGAGGTTGCGGCCTGGGTTGCCTTTATTGGTCAGGCTCCAAAGCCGGCTGGCTCGTGGTCCTGGCCGTCGGGCTGGTCGCCCTGGGCCATTCGGCGCTGCCTATGAAGTGGAAGCGAGTGCTGATCTACGGCGTGCTGGCCGCTGGCGTGGCCGGTTTTGCCATCAAATACGCCGCCTTCTTCGCCAAGGAGCGGAACAGCGTCGGCGCGCGGTTCGGCTACTGGCGGGCCGCCCTCATCATTATTGATCACAACCCGTGGCTTGGCACAGGTCCCGGGACCTTCCAGATCCCATACAGCCGCATCAAACGGCCAACCGACGAAATGGCGCGCTTATGCCATAATGATTACTTGGAACAGGCGACGGATTCGGGAGTTTTTGGCTTGGTGAGTTACACTGGAATGATTTTCGCATTCTTGTGCAGCCTTTATCGTTACATCGCCTTTAAGGCGCCATTAAACTGGCTTAACATGGCGGTTTGGATCGGCTTATGTGGATTGTCATTGCACAGCATTGTCGAGTACCACCTTTACATTCCTGCCCTGGCTTGGCCGATGTTTTTTCTGTTCGGTTGGCTTATGAGCCGCAATCTTTAACGATAACGGAAGCGAAATGAGGCAGATTCCGTGCCGAAACTGGCGAATTCGTTTGGATTCAGGCTCTTGGGGTGGAATTTAACGCTTGACGTTCTTTCTTTAAGCCCGTAATCTCCGCGCAGTTAAAAAAATGATTAAAGCAGAGTCAATTCGACTGCTGCTTTTTTGATCAATGAGCATCTGGAATAACTGGAACGGAAGCGGACCCGCCCTCTCATCGGAGGCACTGTGGAACTGAAAGATATTAAGGCCATCATTGACTTGATGCGCAAGAATTCCATCTCGGAATTCGAGTTGGAGCGGCAGGACTTCAAGATCAAGCTTAAGCGAGGGGTCACAGGTTCGATCGCTCCGGTCGAAGAACCTCTGGCGCCGGCTTATGCCATGCCGTTGCCGACCGCGGTCGCGCCCGGTTTGCCGCCCCCCGCTCCGGCCGCGCCTCCGGCCACCCCGGCCGCCCCGGCCTTGTTGGAGATCAAATCCCCCATGATCGGCACCTTTTATCGCGCTCCCTCGCCCGAATCGCCTGAGTATGTGGAGATTGGAACCGAAGTGACTCCTGAAACGGTCGTCTGCCTGATCGAGGCGATGAAAGTGATGAACGAGATCAAGGCCGAAGCCAAAGGCGTCATCACCCACATTCTGGTTGAAAACGCCAAACCAGTTGAGTTTGGCCAGCCCCTGTTCCGCATCCGGCCGACCTGACGGTTTGGGGGAACGGGACATCGAATCATGTTTGAGAAAATTCTGGTGGCCAATCGCGGCGAAATCGCCGTGCGCATCATCCGCGCTTGCAAGGAGTTGAACATCCGCACGGTCGCTGTCTATTCCGAGGTTGACGTCAGTTCCATGCATGTCCAGATGGCCGATGAAGCCATCTGCATCGGCAAGGCCCCCAGTAGTGAGAGCTACCTGCGGATTGACCGGATCATCAGCGCGGCGGAGATTGCGGACGTTGACGCCATCCACCCCGGATACGGATTTCTCTCTGAGAACGGGCATTTCGCCGACGTTTGCGACAGTTGCAACATCCGGTTCATCGGGCCGAGTTCCCGCGCCATGAAGGCGCTGGAGGACAAGGCGGCCAGCCGCGCCCTGGCGCGCAAAGCCGGCGTGCCCACCCCTCCCGGCTCCGAAGGCCCGGTCGAAAACGAGCAGGAGGCTGTGGCCGTCGCCAAACGCATCGGCTACCCCGTCATGATCAAGGCCATTGCCGGCGGCGGCGGCCGGGGCATGCGCGCCGCCCACAATGACGTTTCCCTGGTCAAGGGCTATCACACCGCGCGCAACGAGGCCGAAAAGGCCTTCGGCAATTCCGGCGTCTATATCGAGAGATTCATCGAGAACTCCCACCACATCGAGTTTCAAATCCTGGGCGACAACCGGGGCAACCTCGTTCATCTGGGCGAGCGCGATTGCTCGGTGCAACGGCGCAACCAGAAACTGGTCGAAGAATGCCCCTCCCCGCTCATCGAGACCAAATTCAAGGACCTCCGCAAGAAAATGGGCAAGGCCGCCGTCCGCATCGCCGAGGTCGCCCATTACACCAACGCCGGCACCGTCGAGTTTCTGGTGGATGACCAGGGCCACTTCTTTTTTCTCGAAGTCAACAAACGCATCCAGGTCGAGCACCCCATCACCGAGGAAGTCACGGGCATTGACATCGTCAAGCACCAAATCTCCATCGCCATGGGCGAGCCTTTGCGCCTCTCCCAAAGCGACATCCACCTGCGCGGCCACGCCATCGAATGCCGCATCAACGCCGAGGACCCCTTCGATGACTTCCGCCCCTGCCCTGGACGGGTCGAGATGTATTATGCCCCGGGCGGACGGGGCACGCGGGTGGACAGCCACGTCTATGCCGGCTACAGCATCCCCTCCCATTACGATTCCATGATCGGCAAACTCATCACCCTGGGCAAAGACCGCCGCGAGGCGATGGACAAAATGAGCCGCGCCTTGGGGGAGTACATGATCACCGGCGTCAAGACTTCCATTGAACTGGAGCAGGCCATCTTGCAGGACCCCAATTTCCGCCGCGGCGTTTATTCCACCGCCTTCCTGGAAAACCTGCTCGGCGGCGCCCGCCGGGAATTGATTGAAGAGCACGCCTGAGGCGGCGCCATGAAGCCGCTCTCGCAGTGCCGCCTTTACACCTTTATTGACACCGCCTACTTGCGCGGACGCGACCCCGTCCAAATTGCCCGCCAACTCTGCCAGGGCGGCTCGGACCTGATCCAGCTCCGCGCCAAAGATCGCGCCCCCGGCGAAATCCGGCGCCTGGCCGCGGCCGTCGGGCCGGTTCTGCGCGAGGCCGGCGTCGGACTGGTCCTCAACGATCATTACGACCTGGCGCGCGAGGCCGGGGCGGACTTGTGCCACCTGGGGCAAGAGGATTTTTTCGGCGCCGGTTTCACGCGCGTCTCGGAATTGATGACCGGGCCGTCCGCGCCGGCCATTGGCTTGAGCACGCACGCTCCCGAACAGGCCAGGCGCGCGCTGGCGGCCGCGCCCGCCTACATTGCCATCGGCCCCGTGTACGCCACCGGCACCAAGCCCGGCGCTAAACCGGTCACGCTCGATTACGTCCGCTGGGCCGCGAGCCACGTGGCCATTCCGTGGTTTGCCATCGGCGGCATCAACCTGGCCAACGTGGACGAAGTCGTCGCCGCCGGCGCAAGAGCCGTGTGCGCCGTCTCCGCGATCCTCAACGCCCCGGACATCGCCGCGGCCTGCCGGGAATTGAGAACGCGACTTCCCAATTGATTGCGTTATTATTTTGCTCAACGCGAGATTTCCAGAATATAAATCCTGGCGATGCACTTGATTTATCTGGATGAATCCGGTAAAGCCCTTGGATCAGGGCGGCATCCCATTGATTGAGCCTCTGGTGCATGTGGGCGATGAACGTCTGCGCGATGTCAACGCCTGGTTGGAACAGCAGCAAAAAAAGGGGCGGCCAGGGAATTAATCACGGAGTCGGAAAGGTCCGGCCCGCACTGGTCGCCTTCAATACAATACATTCATCAGGAATTTTGTAAATACAAAACTCTGACTATGTCACGCTCGATTACGTCCGCTGGGCCGCGAGCCACGTGGCCATTCCGTGGTTTGCCATCGGCGGCATCAACCTGGCCAACGTGGACGAGGTCGTCGCCGCCGGCGCAAGAGCCGTGTGCGCCGTCTCCGCGATCCTCAACGCCCCGGACATCGCCGCCGCCTGCCGGGAATTGAGAACGCGACTGCCTACTTGACATCAGCCAGGGATTCGTTGCGTCGAGCGTGAAATTGCCAGTGGCCTGCGCTCCAGAAACTGTAAGAACCGTTTCATTCGGTCATCTGGCCGGCCCGGCCGGCGCGAGGATCGCCTCGATGGCTTTCAATTCGTCGTCGCTGAATGAGGGGTGGTCCAGCGCCTTGACGTTTTCCTCGATTTGGGCGGCGCTGCTGGCGCCGATAACGACGGAGGTCATTTGCGGGTGCCGCAAAACCCACGCCAGGGCCAGTTGCGCCAGCGTTTGGCCGCGCGCGGCGGCCAGCGCGGCCAGACGGGCGACTTGCGCCATTTTCTCCGGCGTGACCTGCGCCGGACGCAGGAACCCGTGCGCCTTGGCCGCGCGCGAACCGTCGGGGATGCCGTGCAAATACTTTTCCGTCAGCAGTCCCTGGGCCAGCGGGCTGAAGGCGATGCAGCCCACCCCTTCCGCGGCCAGCGTTTCCAGCAACCCGCCCTCGACCCATCTGTCAAACATACTGTAGCGCGGCTGGTGAATGAGGCAGGGCGCGCCCATCTCCCGCAGCAGCCGCACCGCCCGCCGCGTTTCCTCGGGCTTGTAATTGGAGAGGCCGGCGTAGAGGGCCTTGCCGGCGCGCACGGCGTGCGCCAGCGCGCCCATCGTTTCCTCCAGCGGCGCGTGCGGGTCGGGCCTGTGCGAATAGAAAATATCCACGTAGTCCAGACCCAGCCGCCGCAGGCTTTGGTCCAGGCTGGCCAGCAGATACTTGCGCGAACCCCATTCGCCGTAAGGGCCGGGCCACATGAGGTAGCCGGCCTTGGTGGAAATGATCAATTCGTCCCGGTAGCCGGCGAGGTCGTCCCGCAAAATGCGCCCGAAGTTTTCCTCCGCCGAACCGGGCGGCGGCCCGTAGTTGTTGGCCAGGTCAAAATGCGTCACGCCCAGATCAAACGCGCGACGCACCATGTCGCGGCCCGTTTCCAGCGGGTCCACTCCGCCGAAGTTGTGCCACAAGCCCAACGAAACGGCCGGGAGGTTCAATCCCCAGCGGCCGCAATGACGATAAAAGCCGGGGCGGTCGTATCGGTTTTCAGCGGGCATGTAATTCATAAGCGCCTTGCGGGCATGGGCGGCATTGTAACGCATCCCCGTCACCGTTGTCATCAACGAACCAACGTCCCCCATTGGTGTGGCGACACAATGGCTGGGAGGGGGTTGCGAAGGTCCCGAAGTGGCTCTTTTTTGCCATGCACAAATTTTTTTTGGTGCGATTTGGTGCGATTTGGTGCGAATTGGTGCTAATTCCGCTTTTCTGTTGCGTCACGGGGATGGTTTCTCCACGCCTCCGGCTGTTGGCGACACAATGGCTGGGAGGAGGGCGGCGGGATGCCCCGAACTGGCTCTTTTTTGCCATCCACACAGTGTTTCAGGTGCTAATAGGTGCTAATAGGTGCTAAAAGGTGCTATTCTCTGGAGCAAGGCCGTTTGGGAACGCATCAGAAGCTGCAAGCGTTGATTGAGAATTGGTCATTGAGAATTGGTCATTGGCCATTGAATTCCGCTTCGCCAACCGCTCCATGGGCTTCAAGATGGCGCTTCCAGAGCGCCGGCTCGATCATGTTTGATCCGCGCCGCCAACCTCCCGCCGCCGCTTCCCGGCCGCAGGCTCCGGGGAATCCCTGCCGCGAGGGCTGCAAAATGTCAAAGAACAGGCGCGTGAGCGCCCTACACGCGCCACATTACCACGTTTTGATGGGAATGCAACATTTATTTTCACATTTATTTTTCACCTGAATTCACCGCAGACGACGCGGAATAGGCGGAATCGGAAGGGGAAAGAATTTGCGCCAATGGCCGCAGGCCGTGTTTTGCGGTTTTCACTGCTGTTGGTGGCACGCTTTTCGGGGGATTTTTACCACGGATTTCACTGATTTCACGGATGGAAGACGATGCACTTTGGAGCAAAGTAATTTGCATGTTGCCGGCGCTGTTCGGGTCATCCAGTGCCATCTGCATTGAAATCACCGCAGAATACGCAAAATACGCGGACGCGGGAAATCGGATGGCAGTTGTCAACGGTTCAAAGCCCGCGCGTTCATCAGCAATCGGACGAAACGCTGGTGACGCTTCTCTCTGTTTTGACCGCAAAAAGTGTCAATCGTGAGGACCGACGCTTGCCTGTCCATGGCTATGAAATTGAAGGAAGCAGGTCTTGTGCCGGATGCTGAAATAGACGCAAATAAAGTTGCCGATATTATTCGACTATTTAGTTCGTTATGGTATTTTTTCTCATCCGCACGACGGCTGATCAAGATCTGGCATGGCTGTTGGGTCTTCCTTCGGGGTAGATTCGCGCGTTGGAAAAAGTCCATTAAATCAGATATGGAGAGGTGGACTGAAGTTCGATGCTGTAGGGGGAGTTGTCCCACAGGGAATCTTTATGCTTGTCCCCTTTTTTTTCGCGGCGGCTGGCCGTTTCCGTAAAGGCACATGTATGAAAACGAATCTCCGTTCAACAACAACCATCACCGGGGCGCTTCTCCTTTTCTGCGCCGGCTTGTGCCAGGGCCAAACGACGGCAGCCAACACTCCGGGTTTCGGCGACTATTCCATTGTTCAGCAAGGGCCGCACTCGCGCCTCTGGCAGAATTCCGCCGGGCAAAGCGTGACTGAGATCGCGACCGGGCTTGATTTTTGGGACCCCAGCCGCCAAGAATGGACCCCCAGTGATCCCTCCTTCGAGGTTTCCCCGGATGGAACGGCGTTTGTGGCCTCGAGAATTCAGGCCCCGACCCGGCTGGCGGCCAATCTCAATTGCGTTGGCGCCGTGAGCGTCACCACCCCGTATAATGTCACCTCGCCGGAGAATGTGACGTTGCGTTCGACGCCCATCGCCATCGGGCTGTACGACGCGGCCTCGGGCCAATCGGTCATTGTGGCGACTCTGACCAACACGCCGGGGGTGCTGGTGGACCCGCGGCGGGTGGTTTATGACCGGGCGCTGGTTGGCGGTGGATTCGCGGCCAGTGTGGTCTATTCGCTGCCGGACACAGGCTCGTTTCATCAGGACGTGGTCTTTGTTGGCTTTGACCCGGGGTTTGACCCCACTGCTTGGGGTTTTGCGGCCGACTCGACCAACACTCTGCTAATACAGATCATTACCGAGTTTTATGACCCGCCGCAGCCCCAAATGCTGGCGAGGCCGCTTTACGTGGAGCAGGACCCGGACGTGCGGGCCAGCATGGCCTCGCCGGATTTAATTGATTACACTCTCGACTTTGGCCATTACGTGTTCGGGCCGGGCCGGGCCTACACGACAGCAACGAATGACAGCGCCAGCGCCGGTGTGACCGTGGCCAAAGAGTTCGTAACTTCTTCTGGGAGAACATTTTGCGTTGAGAGCGTGCCTTTCCGCTGGCTTGCTCGCGAATTGTACTCCTTGCCCCCGGTGAGAGTCAGAACCAGTTCGCTCCAACACCCGCCGCGGGCAACAAAGACGAGGTTGGCAGCGCTATCTGTGCCGTCACTTCGGGACAAGCCGGCGGCTGTCGAGAAGATCATCCCTGCCAGAACGGCCGCGCGCGCCGTCGCCAAGCCACACGGGGTCGTCGTTGATTATGTGGTTACCGTCAGTTCCACGGCTGAGCCGACTCTATATAGTTCAGACACAACATATTTCGTCTCTGGAACCGTCTATGAAAGCTCTGCCGTGACGATGGAGTCGGCCGTTTTTAAATTTCCGACCAACAACGTCGGCTGCATTAAGATAGCATCCACCCTGACGATGGCCACGACAAATTACAGGGAGGCGACCTTTACCGCCGCCGACGACAACACCTGCGGGGTCACGTTGAGCACCAATATCTGGTCCGGTTACACGGGAAATCCGTGTGGCAACTACTATGGCAATATCGCCTTGTGTTTGACCACGGGCGCCTATGCGAGTATTGCGCTCAACAACCTTCGCTTTTGCTATCAGAACTGCGCCATCGAGACCACCGGCGGTTCCAACAATGTCCTTACCCTGTCCCATGCGCAACTGGTTGACTGCATCATAGGGATCTCTCTTAATGCCGGCAGCAGCGTCGGCGGCGGCACCAACGGCGGCGGCGTCCCCGGCCCCATCCAGCCGTTGGCAACCATCAATGGCCCCATTGCCGTGACCCTCAATAACTGTTTGATAGCCAATGTGCAATATCCGTTCGATTACCAATCGAATTACGTTCAACTGACGGGCATCGTTTACAACTGCACTATTGATTCATGCAGTGATTTGTTTTATACAGCAGGCTCATCTAATACTAATGCGGGCAGTTTCAGTTTCACCAATTCCATCTTGTCCAGGGTTTCCTCCATCGGCACGCTGGAATCGTTATCGTTGCTGGGTGGTAACAATGGATTTTACGACAGCCCGACTTTTGGAAGTTCCTATACCCCTGTCAGTTCCAGTCCCTTCCAGACGAACGGCGCAGGGAACTATTACCTTCCCACCAACAGTCCGTTTCTGACCAAAGGAACGACTAACGTTGGCGCTGCGCTTCTGTCGCAGTTGCAGATGAAAACGACGGAGGCGCCGTTGTTTTTGACCAATGCCATCACCACCAACGCCGTGTTGACGCCGGTGGTGGAACGGGACACGGCCGGGACGGCGCTCGGGTTTCATTATGACCCGATTGATTACATCGCCGCCTGCTCCGTCTCGAATGCGACCTTGCTTTTGAGCAGCGGCGTCGCGCTGGCCTACTACGATAACCTGGGCATCTGGCTCCAGGACGGCAGCCAGCTTGTATCGCAGGGCACGCCCAACCAGCGGAATTACCTGGTTTATTACGGCCTGGTGCAGGAACAGCCCGGGGTGGTGACGAACGCGTTGGCCCAAGCGCTGCCGATTGTCCCCTCGCCGTTTGGCACCTCGAGCAATCCCTCCATTTACCTTCGCTTGACCACGATTTGCGCGCCGACGGGCGAGACCAACCTGCTGAACACCGGCGACACCTGCTACCCTGGACAGCTTATCAGCGCGTTGACCCTGCGGGATTGCGAAGTTTATGGGGCGGGCGCCAACTGGCAAATGAGCGAATCCAACAACACGCCTGTCGTCGGTTTGACCAACAACGTCTTTCATCGCGTCCCGTTTGCCGTCAGCAACAGCGCGACCATAACGTCCTTCAACAACCTGTTCTATGGGACGACCAACACCAACGCCTTCGCGGTCTCCATACGGCATCGCAGCGGGACGTCGCACAACATCAACGAAAACAACGTGTTTGACGGCGTCACAGCATCTCTCGATGGTCTTGTCGGCTACAATGCGTATCTGCACGGCGCGACCAACACCACCTTCACCAACACCGATATTCAAACGAATATCACCTGGCTGGCGGGTCCGTTGGGCAGCTATTATCAGGCGACCAACAGCCCGTTGCTCACCAACGGAAGCACCTACGCCACCAATCTCGGCCTGTATCACTATACCGTCACGACGAACAACGCGGTCGAGGGCACGAACATCGTAAGCAGGGGTTACCATTACGTGGCGTTGGGGACCAACGGGCTGCCGCTTGACTCCAATAACGATGGCGTGCCCGATTATCTGGCGGACGCCAATGGCAATGGCATCGTTGATCCCGGCGAGATTCCCTGGACTAATACCGTGGCCATTATCACCGAGCCTTTGAGTCTGACCAATATTGTTGGCGGCGCAGTCACTTTCCAAATTGTGGCTCATGGCATAAACGTCGTGAATACGAATCTCGCCTATCAATGGCAGATGAACGGCGCCAATATGGCGGATGGCGGAAACATTGCCGGTTCATCCACCGCTACTCTGACTATTACGAACCTTACCCAGTCCAACGCGGCTCTCTATACAGTATTGGTCAGTAACATATTCCAGGCTGTCGAAGCCACGCCCGCGTCGCTGACAGTCCTGGGTTTTGCCGGAACCGGCTTTCAATTTCCCGTCTTCGGACCTCTTGGCAGCAATTTTTGGGTGATGACTTCCACCAATCTGGCCAACTGGACGACGTTGGGCGGAGCAACGCTGACCAACGACCCGACATTTTTTACCGATGCCGGCGCCAGCAACTATGCCTATCGCTTTTACGAAGTGTGGAATGGAGTCGGCTACTCTGGACCGTTCGGCTTTGTCACAATTCCCGTGCCCGGCCGCGAAACAAATCTTGTGGCCGATCAGTTCGTGGCAAGCCCCAATACACTTGCGCCTGATTTTCAATTGCCCACCAATCACACCATGGACGGCAGCACGGTTACAGAGTGGGTCAGTAATCTTCTGACGGTTTCGACATTTAGCTCAGTATCTGAATCGTGGAGCGCGCCGGGCCTGCCAATTGCTCCAGGCGGGGGCGCTTACATTTACAATTCCTCCAACAGCCAATTCGCGGTCACGTTTGTCGGCACAGTTGCGCAAGGAACATTGACCAATCCGATACCAGCGGGGAATTCCTTGCAAAGCGCGATGCTGCCGCTCGCCGGCTCGGCTGATGCGTTGGGATTGACGGCCGCGCTGACCAACGGGGATCACGTCTATCAATGGATCGTGTCCGGGCAGTCGAACCTGGCGTACCTTAGAACAAACGGCGGGTGGAGCGTTTTGAGCAACGGCTTATGGGTAACTTCTTCCGCGCCGATCTTGCAGGTCGGCCAGGCCGTGTGGATCAATGCCGTGACCAACGGAAGCGCCGGCATTTGGACCAATGTTCCTCCTGATCCGCCCAGCGTATTGACCCAGCCTCAAAGCCAGGTCGCGTTTCAAGGAAACACGGTTTACTTCTCCGTGGTCGCGACGAATGGAACCAGTACGCTTACCTATCAATGGTCCTTTAATGGCACGGCTTTGACCAATGGCGGAGGTGTCGTCGGAGCGACCAATGCCAGGCTGAGTTTAAACGACATCCAGGCTGCGAATGAAGGCACCTACTCGGTGGTTGTGGGGGTTGTTGGGGCTGCGGGAACCGCCACGAGCGCCAATGCCACGCTCTCCCTGATTAATTGCGGACCGATTCCCGACGTGAATTCAGCAATCGTGGAAAACGGCTATCTTTACGTGCTTACCATTTCCACGACGGTCACTGGGATTACGTATGACCTCTTATTTACCACTAATCTGTCGGATCCTTGGACAACCAACACATTCGTGGCAAGTGCTAATCCAACCATTTACTCAACGACCAGCGCCCCGCCGGATGGCTTTTGGTCGGTTTTACCGGCGACCAATCAGAATCCTCCGACGATCACAACGCCACCTTCCAATCAGGTGGTGTGCCTCACCAGCAACGCGGTCTTTACCGTGACGGCCACGGGGCTTGGGCCATTGAGCTACCAGTGGCAGTTCAACGGAACCAACATTTCAGGGGCCACCAGCACAAGCCTGACAATTACGAACGTCCAAACCAACAATTTCGGCTCTTACACCGTCATCGTGTCGAACGTGATCTGCTGGACCAGCGCCACCGCCGGGCTTGGAGTGATTTGGTCCACTCAGTTGGTTTGTGGTGTCGATCAATGGGGCTACGGTGTGGACGCATCTCCCGCCTTAAGTCCCGATGGATCAATGGTTTATATCGCCTCGACCGGCGACTTTCTGTATGCGCTGTACGCCACCAACGGGGCGATCTTATGGTCCAACTTCCTCCAAACCTGGGTCAGCGAAATGACCTCGTCTGCCGCAGTTTCCTCAAACGGAGAGGCTTACATCGGTTCTGTGGATGGGTATCTTTACTCTTTCACGACTAATTTGAACTATAATTGGTCGAACAATGTGGGGTATTCGGTCTTTGCATCACCCGCCGTTACCGCAGGCGGCGCGATTTATATTGGCAATGCTACCTTCTATGCGAACGATGAACCCGGGACGGGGCTCTTCTCCTTCAATCCCAACTCGAACGAAAACTGGTTCTTCCAACCCCTTCCTGCTGACACCTACAATTACGGGAATGTGACTTCATCCGCAGCAGTTGGCGCAGATGGCACGGTTTATTTTCTGGCCGAGGATTGGCGATTGTACGCCCTTTACCCGAATGGCAACGTCAAATGGTTTCTGCCGGTTCCTGGCGGAACCTGGCCGGATTCCTCACCGGCCATTGCCCCGGACGGATCGGTTGTCGTCGGGTCCTGCAGCCCCTATCTCTATTCCGTCAACCCAGACGGGTCGTTAAGATGGGTTTTCCATGTTCCAAATTCAAACTCGAGTGGTACGGATGGTGAAGTGATCTACTCTTCTCCCATGATTGATTCCAATGGGACGGTGTATGTCGGGACTGGACTACCTTCTGGCAGTTTAGATCATTTCCTAAATTCCCAGTTTCAAGGAGCGGTTTACGCGATCAACAATGGCAAATTGGTGTGGGCCACCAACGTTTCGGGCTGGGTTGTCGGGTCGTGCGCCCTTGCGGCGGATGGGACGGTGTATGTGTGCGCGGCCTCGACGAACCACACTTATGGCATGCTTTATGCTATTACAAATGGTGTGCAAAAGTGGGCGATCCAGGCCGGCGGGGACATTGTCTCTTCACCGGTGATTTGTAGTGACGGCGGGGTGATTTTTGGCTGCGAGGATGGGAAGGTGTATAAAGTGGCGGGATGCAGCCCGCCGGCCGAGACGGCCTGGCCGATGTTTCATCACGACCCGCAGCGCAGCGGTTCGCTGGCAGGGACAAATTGCCCCAATCCAGTCTGTGAGCCGCCATTTCCCTATGGCGGGTATTTTCCGCCCGACTTGCCTAACGGGTTCGCCTTCAGCACTTTGGGCTCTCCGGGAAGCACATGGGATGTTTATGGCTGCACGAACCTGCTCAACCCGGTTTGGACCAACACCGGGACCAACGTGACCCCTGACAGTAATGGCTACGGGATATTCACCATTACTAACGTGACGACCAACGTTTTCAGTGAGTTTTTTTACTTAACAAGCAACGGTTGCTGCTCAAGAGTGATCGGTATTGTTATGTTCAGCGCCGTGGCGGAAACGAATTCGGGAACGAATTTGATTTCAGACCCGTTGTATGAGGTGGATGATACGAATTTGTACGCCCACAATTACTTCGACCCCCCCATGAACACGGTGGGTTCCCTTTTTGGAGGCAATGGTAGTGACCCGTATAATGCGGCATATTTCAAAGCAGGAACCACCGTCAGCTTGCCGGGGATTGTGACCAATACCTCCGAGGGCGGCGGTCTCAACGAGTGGAGCCCGAATGGGGACATGCTGTTACTTCCCGGCGCCTCTGTCTTCGTGACTCTTTCGACCAATCCTCCGGACTCAACGAGCGGGTGGTTTATCGGGCTGGTGGCAGAAGCAGTAACAAACCAGATTCAGCCCGGCACCAATTACCTTGGGTCGGCCTTGCCGATCGCGGGCCGCATCAGCACCGATCTGCGCTACACCAACGCGACTGCGGGAGACCTGCTGCTCCTATGGTCGAATACAGTCTTGGTTACCTTTACCAACAATGGCGGCACGAATTGGTCGCCCTACGAACCCTCTATTGGCCTGGCGGAAGGGTTTATCCTCGTATCCGCGACAAATCACACCTGGATTCAGAGGTGCAGCCCTTGCGCAGGCGATTAGGAGGATACCAGCATGAACCTGAAACAAGAACATACGACGGGGGGCGGGCGGCGGTTTACAGCCTGCTGCGCGATTTTGGCATTGGCCTTGGCCGGTTCGATGTCGGCTCAGACGTGGACAAATATTGATCCTAACGAAGTAGGGTGGGAAGCAGTGGCCTGCTCGGCCGACGGAACCAAGATAATAGCGGCGCAATTCTATGGTTTGGTTTATCTCTCGACCAATTCCGGGGGGAATTGGACAACCGCCCCATTGCCGTATGCATTTTGGTGCAGCACGGCCAGTTCAGCCGACGGAAGCAAGCTCTTTGCCAGCACCGCCACCAGCTTGTACGTCTCGACAAATGCAGGCTTGACTTGGGCCACAAATACCGCGGAGTATGCTGCTTTTCTTCAAATCGCCTGCTCGGCGGATGGGATGCGGGTAGCGGTCGCGAGCATTGGGAGATCGATTCTCTGCTCAGCGGACTCTGGAGCGACCTTCACAACGAATGCTGTACCAACGGGAGAGTTTGGTTCGATTGTTTCCTCCGCGGACGGGACGGAGTTGGTTGGGATGGATCCGTCGGTTAACTATCCCGGTATCGATGCCGCCATATATCGGTCGGTTGATTCGGGCGTGACTTGGACGCAAACTGGAGCGCCTTTAGACGGATGGACTTGCCTGGCCTGCTCGGCGGATGGAGCGACCATCGTGGCGGTGGGCGACGAACTTGGAATCTCGAAGAACTCTGGTGTGACATGGGTCACAAACATAAACACGGCGTCATGGGATCTGTTTGTGACTGCCTGCTCCGCCGACGGCACCAGGCTGGTCGTGGCGGGGCGCACCGAAGACAGCAATAACATCTACACGTCCTTGAATTCGGGCCAAACTTGGGTGACGAACAACGCGCCGGCCGGGAAATGGTCCGGTGTCGCCATGTCTGCTGACGGAAGCGTTCTCTTTGCTGTGGGGGAAGGTTTATTCATGGCCCAGCTTCCGGCGCAGCCGTCGTTGAGCATCAGGCCGTGCGGCACCAACCTGACGCTTTCCTGGCCGTTGCCGTCGGCGGGATTTGTGCTGCAACAGAGCGCGGATTTGACTTCGACCAATTGGGCGAACGTGACCAATAGGGTGACGCCGACAAACTATTGGAACCAAGTGACCGTCGCGCCCCCCGCCGGCGGCAGCGCCTTTTACCGTCTGGCCGGGCCGTGAGCCGGTTTGTAATTCCAAATCCGGTTCAAGATGAGACTAATTCGCTTGTCTTCCGGGCGACTGGCTTCCGCCGTCGCTAAAGCTTCCGCCTTCGCCAAGGCTACAGCGGACAGGATGGCGGACAAGTCGTTGCTCGCTCGCTTGATCAATATCGAACGGGTGTGACTGGCCTTGTCATCCCGCAGGAATGCGAGGAAAGGCCAAACGGCCAGGGACGCCTCCCGACACCCATTGTCCATCAATCATCGCGGCGGCGACCTCTCCGGTGTGGCCCGCCGCCGCCGCCCAGGCCTCCCCGGCCTGGCCGTGGAAGGGAATGGCGATCAAATCGGCCAGGGCGTTTTGGAATATCCCGCCCAGGCGCCCCTCCCACCCCAAGGCGCGCGCGCCATTGTGCGTGGCCATGCGCACAATGGTTTCCGGCGCAACCTGGGGATGGGCGGCGGAGAAGGCCCGCATTTCGGCGAACATATCCAGCTCGGGTTTGGCCCGCCGGGTGGCCGTCATGCTGGCCAGGCTGTCGGTGCCCAGACAAACGTTGACGCCGGCGGCGGCCAGCTTGGCGTACGGAAAGGGCGCGTGCCCGAAATAAGCGTGGCTGCGCGGACAATGCGCGACGCTGGAGCCGGATTGGGCCAGGGTCGCAATGTCGGGGTCGTCAATATAATTGGCGTGAACGGCCAGGAAATTCCGCCCCAATAAACCGTATTGGCGGACCTGTTGCACGGGCGAGCGGCCCGCGCAGTCGGACATGTCGCGCTGGTGCTTGAGCCAGTCAAACAAAGGTCCGCGCCGCCGGAGGTACATCTCGCGCTCGTCGCTCGATTCAGCCAGGTGCATGGCCAGCCGCCAGCGGCGCCGGCGCGCCAGGGCCGCCGCCCCCCGCAGCAGGGCCGGACTGGTGGAGTAAGGGGCGTGCGGGGAAAGACCGGCGTCGGCGCGCGCGCGGGAAAGGCGCCTGATTATGACGGCGGCCTCGCGCAGGATGCCGGCCGGTTCGCGGCGGCTTTTGACGTCCGTCATTTCCAGGAACGAAAAGACGCGCAGAGGCGTCGAAGACCAGACCTCGGGCAGCAATTCGGGCACGGCTTCGATGTCGGCCACCGTTGTGGCGCCGGTGCGGAGGAGCATATTGGCGCCGCGCAGCCAGGCCAGGGCGTAATCGCTGTAACTGGCGGCGGCCTTGAGGGCCAGCAGGCCCTTGATCCAATCGGGGAATTGCTTTTGCGGCGGCAAGCCGGTCATCTCGGTGTAATCCAGGTGGCAGTGGGCGTTGACCAGGCCCGGCAACAGAATCACCGGCCCCAAATCCACCGCCGGCGGCCCGGAACGGGAGGCCAACTCGCGCCAGGGCCTGACGGCCGCGACACGGTTCCCGGAGAGCAAGACGGCCCCGTTTTCAATCGGGGGCGAGGAGATGGGCAAAACGATGCGGGCGCGTAAAAGCATCTGGGAGAGGCCGGGCAACCGTGGTTCGCCCGGCCCGGCGTCACATCTCAGCCGTGTCGCGCGTTCGCCGGACGCGGCGGCCCGGGGCGTGATTGCGCGCCTTGAATTTACTGTGGCGTTTGCGCAATTGTTGTTCGATCTTCTTGGTCACCAAGTCCATCGCCGCATACAAGTCGCTCTGGCAATCCTGCGCGTAGAGGTCCGGCCCCGGCACGGCCAGGCGGATGGCGCAGGAGAATTGGCGCTCCGGCCTTTTGAGGTGGTTGTGTTCCAGGGTGACCCGCGCGCTGGTGCAATAATGGTCCAGATGCTCCAGTTTTTCGATGCGGGAAAGAATGTGATCTTCGATGGCTTTGGTCAAAGTGACATTGTGTGTCGTCAGAATGAACTTCATACGACGTAACTTGCTTCATTCCCGTTGCAAAATCCAGTTTTTTGAGCAAAGGGGGCGCATCCCGGCATTTGAACACGCCCGGCTCGGCAGAATTGCCCTGCTGACACGCCGCAGACATCCAGTGCAGCCGTCCTCTGCTGCGGGTTCGATTCCCGCCACTCCCGCCATCTTGTCCCGCCGTAGTCCCGCCACCGGCGGGACGGCGGCGGATCCCCACTTCGCTTCAAGAGGTGCCCGTTGGGTCCCAGAGTTTCAATTGCGCGAAGTAATCCCGATAATAACCACGGTCACGGGCAAGAAGGCGTTGGGCATGAGTCTGGGCGTGCGCGGCCAGGAGAAAGTCGGGCACAATCCGGCTGCGTTTGCCCCCGCGCTGCAAGTAGGTTCGGAACATCTCACCGGCAAGAATGGCGCTCGATTGTGAAGAGGGGACAAACGTGAGATTCCAATCGGAAAGAAACTGCGGCATCTCGGCGGGCGCCAGAGTGGGCGCAACTTCCGCCAAAACGATCTCGCAGACAATGAGTGATCCTTCCACCGCTGCCCGGCGCAGGGCCTTTATGGAAGCAGGGGCGTGCTGCGGATCGTTCAGCAGGACGTCCAGAAGAACCGAGGTGTCAACGGCCGTCACCATCGCGCATCAGCCGCACATAGTCATCGGCGTTGGATCCGGCGGGCAGTTGGCCGCGACCGCGCCATTTCTCAAACACATCCAGCTCGACTTTTTTCCAGGCCACGAGCGTGCCGGACTGGCTTTGCACTTCCAGCACGGTTCCGGGACAAAGCCCAAGAGCCTCGCGCACTTCCTGCGGGATGTTGATTTTACCATCCTCCAGAACCACAGTGTTCATGGGGCTAAAGTAAGGAATCCGGCCTGAATGTCAATGTGTACAAAGATCGTTCTTTCCCGCCATGCCATTTTGCGGTTGAATGGCCTTTGTGCCGACCAAAGTCATTTCGGTGGCCAACCAAAAAGGCGGGGTGGGGAAAACGACCACCGCCATCAATCTGGCCGCCTGCCTGGCCCTGCTGGGACGGCGGGTGTTGTTGCTGGACATGGACCCGCAGGCCAACGCGACCAGCGGCCTGGGGCTGGACAAGCTGGAGGGCGGCAGCGCCTACCGGCCCTTGCTGGGCGAGGGGACGCTGCCGGAAAAAATCCGCCCGACGGCCTTCGAGCGCCTGGAGGTGATCCCCAGCGAAGTGGACCTGTGCGGGGCGGAGGTGGAAATCGCGCGGGCGGAGAACCATTTGCAGCGCCTGGCGGGGCTGTTGCGCCCGGTGGTGGAGGCCGGGGGGCACGATTTCATTTTCATTGACTGCCCGCCCTCCCTGGGCCTGCTGACCCTCAACGCCTTCGCCGCGTCGGACTGCCTGCTCATCCCGCTGCAATGCGAGTATTACGCCATGGAGGGGATTTCCATGAGCCAGAAGGTCCTCAACCAGGTGCGCGGCACGGGCCTGAACCCCCGGCTGCAACTGCTGGGCGTGGTCATGACGATGTTCGACGTCCGCACCCGCCTCTCGGCGCAAGTGGTGGCCGAAGTGCGGCAGCACTTCGGCGAACTTGTGTTTGAGACCGTCATCCCCCGCCTCATTCGCCTAGCCGAGGCGCCCAGTTTTGGCAAGCCCATCATTCACTACGACAAGCACAGCCCCGGCACGGCCGCCTACGAGGCCCTGGCCGAGGAGCTGCTCAAGCGCGTCGAGATGACATACTCGAATCAGCCAGGATAATATGAAGACCGTCATCCTTACCGGAGCCAATGGCTTCATCGGGGCGCACGTGCTCCATCAACTCCTGCTTCAAGGCTGCTCTATGCATGCCTTGGGCCGAAGCAACCGGGAAGCCTCGTGGCCGGAGCGCGTATCCGGCGCGCTACGCGAGGTTGGGGCCACGGAGAGGTTCGGCGGGCTCCTTTGTTGCCACGAGATCGAGTTGTGCGCGCCCTCATTGAAAATTGATTTCCTGGGCAAGCTGCCACCGGCAGAAACAATTCTGTTTCACCTGGCCGGCGACACCCGTTTCAGGCCCTCCAATCCCGCGGCGCAGCGGCAACTGAACGTTCAGGCGCCCGTCGAGTTGCTGAAGGCGCTCAAAGGCAGGATCAGCAAGATGATTCACGTGAGCACAGCCTACGTCGCTGGAAAGCGGGCGCACTTGATCCGGGAGGAGGAGCTGGATTGCGGACAGGGATTTTGGAACAGCTACGAGAAAAGCAAGTTTGACGCTGAACTCGCCCTCACCGCGGCCTGCCGGGAAGATGGCATCCCGCTGGTGATCGTCAGGCCCTCCATCATCATCAATGATAGAAAAACCGGACGCGCTTCCACGTTCACGCACCTCAACGCGATGGTCGAAGTCGTCAGCCGGATTCAGGAGCATTACGGGATTTCGGACGGTCAGGTGGTGAGCAAAGCGATCCGGCTGATGGCCGATCCGCAAGCCAGACCCAATGTGGCCCCCGTGGACTCGATCGTGCCTCCGCTCCTTCAAATTGCGCAATCCGCCGCTGCGCCGGGCCGGGTCTTTCACCTTTGCCATCCCCGGCCGCAAACCAATCATGAGATCATGAGTTTGATTTGCGAGGCCTTCCAAGTCAAAGGCCGGGTGGCGCTGGAGTTTCTGCCGAGCATTCCCAAGCCGATGAGTCACACCGAAGAGATGATCGCCCGTTCGCTGAAAGTTTATGCGCCTTATCTGAACAACTGCTGCGAATTTGACCTGACCCACACGCGATCCGTCGTGTGGGATTACGATTCATACTTCACTCCGTTGGATGTCGCCTACATTCGGAAGGTTATTCAGTTCGAGCGGCAAACGCGGAACTGAACCGGGCCAAGGCCAGCAGCATTGGAGGGCCAGGGAGCGGCAGGCAAATTTTAAACTTTGAACTTTCAACTTTGGCGTTACGTTTTTGGGCGTGATGTCGAACGAACCGTTGTTGCAATTGGAACTGCCGGGCGTCAAGAAGCTCAAGAGCGGCAAAGTCCGCGAGGTCTTTGATTTGGGCGAACGCCTTTTGCTGGTCGCCACCGACCGCATCTCGGCTTTCGACTGCGTCATGCCCAACGGCATCCCGCGCAAGGGGGAGGTGCTGACGCAAATTTCCTATTTTTGGTTTGAGCAAACGGAGCGGCTGGCGCCCAACCACCTGGCGGCCAGGGCGGGCGACCCGCTGCCGGCGGAGTTGCAAAAGTTTTCCGCCCTGCTGGCCCGGCGCAGCATGGTGGTGCGCAAGGCCCAACCGCTGGCCATCGAATGCGTCGTGCGCGGCTACCTCTCCGGTTCGGGCTGGAAGGATTACCAGAAGAGCGGGGCGGTGTGCGGCCTCAAGCTGCCCGGCGGCCTGCGCCAGTCCTCGCGGCTGCCCGAACCGCTGTTCACCCCGGCGACCAAGGCCGAAAGCGGCCATGACGAAAACATTTCCTTCGCCCGGGCGTGCGAGATCGTCGGGCGCGACCTGGCCGGGCAGGCGCGGGAGTTGAGTTTGAAGATATATTCCTTCGCCGCCGAGTACGCCTTGCAACGGGGGATCATCATCGCGGACACGAAGTTTGAGTTTGGCCTGGTGGAGGGGAAGCTGGTGCTCATTGACGAGGCGCTGACGCCGGATTCCTCCCGCTTTTGGCCGGCGGACCAATACGAGGCGGGCCGCGCCCAGCCGAGCTTCGACAAGCAATTTGTGCGCGATTATTTGGAAACGCTCTCCTGGAACAAGCAGCCCCCGGCGCCGGCCCTGCCGCCGGAGGTCATCGCCCGGACGACGGCCAAGTACCTGGAGGCCTACGCGCGCTTGACCGGCCGCGCGTTGTGAGGGGATGAGAAACCTGGTCGAAGATTTTCTTGTCTATTTGCGCCATGAACGCGGGCAGTCGGAGTTGACCCAGAAAACCTACGCCGCCCTGCTGCTGAAGTTCGTCTCCTGGGCGGAGGCCCGCGGCCTGCGTGACTGGCGGGAGGTCAAGCTCCCCGACCTGATGGCCTTTATCGAGTCCGAACGGACGCGGGCGGTGAAGAACCAGCCCAAGGACTCGGGCCGCAAGCTTGGCACGGAGAGTATCTACCTGCAAATCGCCGCCTTGCGCGCCTTTTACAATTTTGCCGAGGCGGAGAACCTCCTCCCGCAAAACGCGGCCGAGAATCTCTCGATGCCGCGCCGCTGGAAGCGCCTGCCCCGGTCGCTGTCCCAATCTGAAATCGAGCGCCTGCTCGAGCCGGAAACGCCCGCCACGCCATGGTCCCTGTGCGACCAGGCGATGCTGGAACTGGCCTACGCCTCGGGCCTGCGTCTGGCGGAGTTGCGCGGCGCGCGGCTGGAACATCTGCATCTGGACGCCGGCTTTCTGCGGGTCATCGGCAAAGGCAACAAGGAGCGCGTGGTGCCCGTCGGGCGCAAGGCCATCGCCGCCGTGCAGCGCTACCTGGAGGCGGGCCGACCCAAATTGTTGACGCCCAAATCGCCGGCCAATCTGTTTCTCAACCGCCGGGGCCGTCGTTTTGGGGCCACGACGATGTGGAATCGGGTCAAGCGGCGGGCGCGGCTGGCCGGGATAGGGCGGAAGGTGACGCCGCACACGTTGCGGCACAGTTTCGCCACGCATTTGCTGGAAAACGGGGCCGATTTGCGGGTCATCCAGGAACTGCTGGGCCACGCCAACATCAGCACGACGGAAGTCTATACGCACGTCAGCGCCTCGCGCCTGCGGGACATCCACCGCCGGTTCCATCCGCGGCATGAGCGGCAGGGGTAGAGACGGCCGGATCCCCCGGCTGGAGCGGGTCTGGCCAAAACACCATCCTAGGCTTATCGGCCAGGTTAAAGAACCGCTAAAGTATTTTCCGCCCCCAGCCGATAATCCCGTTGCCTAGGCATTGGCGATTGGCGGCCACAAAGGGCCAATCGGGACAACCGGCGGACGCCCGTTCCAAATTCCGCCACACGACAGGGATGTCGTGCAATAAAACTCCCCGAAAGGGGTGACTCAAGGAAAGAGTTAGTTATGGTAATCAATACGAACATGGCGGCCATTACGTCCGCCAATAACCTCGATCAGTCAACCAACCTGTTGAATGAGTCGCTGGCGCGGCTCTCCTCTGGTTCGAAGATTGTGAATCCATCCGATGACCCGGCCGGCTTGGCCGAGTCCATCAGCTTGGGCGCGCAAATCAACCAGACGGCCGCCGCCAACGCCAACGTCAACAACGCCGTATCCTTCCTGCAGACCCAGGACGGGTATCTGCAGCAAGTGGGGTCCGCGCTGGACCAGATGAGCACACTGGCCGTCGAATCGCAGGATGTCACCAAGACCAACACCGAGCGAGCCGATTATCAGCAAGAGTTCAACACTCTGGCCGGCTACATCACGGACACAGCGACCAAGGACTTCAACGGCGTGAGCCTGTTCGGCGGCGCCACCTTGGCGGTGACGACCGATGCCAATGGCGGCACGTTCGCGATGACGGGCATCAACCTGAGCGCAGCGGCTTACACCACGGCGACGGCGGCGGATGTCTCGACGACCACCGGAGCGGTGGCCGCGTTGACAGCGGTTACAACGGCCATCACCCAATTGGCGACGGACCGGGCGACCGTCGGAGCGAACGAAGAGCGGTTGACCTACACGGGGGACGAACTGGGCGTGTTGCAGGACAACCTGACCGCGGCCAACAGCCAGATTACGGATGTTGACGTGGCGACGGAAAGTACCAACTACGCGAAGTATCAAATCCTCGTGCAGTCCGGGGTATCCATGTTGGCCCAGGCCAACCAAAACCCTCAGTCGGTGCTCAAGCTCCTGTCTTAAGGAGAAGGGGCACGGATTCTGGATAGCATAACCCGGGCGGCCTGCGGGCCGCCCGGGTCAATTGGGGCCGGAGCCGGACTGGATAGAGAAAGTTAGACGCCAGAGCAAAAAAGAAGAGAAAACGTTATGGCAGCGATCACCTCCAGCGCCAGCAGCAGCCTGGCCATGGCCGGCCTGGCTTCCGGCATCAATTGGACTTCCATCATCAACGACATGGTGCAAGCAGAATCGGCCCCCGTGACCCAGATGCAGGCCGAGCAGGCCACCATCAACCAGCAGAACAGCGCCTACCAGACCATTGGCACCGACCTGACCAACCTGCAAACCGACATCACCACGCTCTCGTCGGCCAGCTTTTTCCACACTTGCACCACTTCCAGTTCTGATCCCTCGGTCGCCAGCGCCACGGCGCAAACGGGGACTCCCCTGGGCACCTACTCCTTCTCCGTCTCTCAATTGGCCACCGCCGCCGCGCAGCAAGGTTCCACTGTCTCGGCCCAGCCCCTCAGTTCATCCAGCGACGTTTCCCAGGTCGTGCTGGGCAGCGCCAGCTTTGCCGACCCGATTACCGCGGGCACATTCACCGTCAACGGCCAGACCATCACCATCGCCAGCACCGACACGTTGCAGTCGGTCTTCACCCAGATTAACACGGCGACGAGCGGCGCCGTGACGGCCAGTTACGATTCCGCCACGGACGAAATCACCCTTTCGAGCAGTGCGCCCATCACGCTGGGGAGTTCCGCCGACACGAGCAATTTCCTCCAGGCGACCCAACTCTATGCCAACGGCACAGGCACGGTCACGAGCCTCAACGCCCTGGCCGGCATCAATCTGGATGCCAACGCCGCCCAGTCCAATTTGTCCACCGCCATCACGGACGGCGGCAGCGGCCAAGGGGCCTTCGAGATCAACGGGGTGACCATCAATTTTGACGCTTCGACCGAGAGCATCAACGACATTCTGTCGGCGATCAACAATTCGGAGGCGGGCGTGACGGCCACTTATGACGGGGCCAACAATCGTTTTGTCCTGACCAATAACAACACGGGCAATATGGGCATGACCTTGCAGGACGTGACGGGCAATTTTCTGGCGGCGACCGGCCTTTCCACCGGCACGCCGCAAGCGGGAACCAATTTGCAATACAGCCTCAACGGCAGCGCCACCCGCACCAGCCAAAGCAACACGATTGACGCCTCGTCGGTCGGCTTGAGCGGCTTGTCCATCACCGCTCTGTCCACCGGCACAAGCAGCATCACCGTCAGCCCGGACACCAGCACCATCGCCTCCGCCATCACGAGCTTTGTCAACGATTACAACACGGTGCAGAACTACATCGCCTCCCAAACGACGATCTCCAGCACGACCAGCAGCACGACCGGCTCAACGGACTCGACGACCACGACGACGGGCACGGCGGGGATATTGATGGGCGACATGGATGCGGAGGGCCTGGCAACCAGTCTGCGGCAATTGACCGACGCGTCGCCGCTGTCGGGGGTGATCCAGAATTTAAACGACCTGGGCATCACTTCCAGCGGCCTGGACAACACCCTGACGGCCAATTCCGATGTGTTGAACACGGCGCTGGCCAATAACCTGGGCCAGGTGACGCAGTTATTCACCGATCCGACCAGCGGGCTGGCCACGACCCTTGGGAGCTTCCTGAGCACCACCCTGGGCAGCAGCGGCGTCATCGCCACCAAGGAACAGAACCTGACGACCCAATCCACCGACATCGGCAACAGCATCACCGCCCTGCAGCAGAAAATCACCAACGACGAGACGCAGATGCAGAACGAATTCGTGCAAATGGAAGACGCCATCAACACGATCAATGTTTCCAAGGAATACCTGGACGCCTACTTCAACAGCAGTGCCAGCACGACGACGGCCGCGCCCATGGCGGCCAATTCCAACTCATCCGGCTCGACTTCCACCCTCTAGACGGCGGCGGCGGACATTCGGGGGGATTGCCGGGAGGTTCGTTGGTTCGGCGCGTCAGTCGTTGAAAAACTTCTTGACAGTCTCCGGATCGCGCGTTGGCGCCTGGCACGACGCCCCGGCGCAAAGATACGCCACCGGGCCGTCCGGGGCCGGCAGCGCGCGGGCAAAGGGTTCGACCGGCCCGGCGTTGCCCATCACAACCTTGCCCGGCTGATAGACGGAGTGAATGGCGCGCAGCAAGGCCCGCGTTTGGGGATGCTCCGGCGCGCCGGCCACCACCGCCCGCCGCGGCGGCCGCAGGTAAAAATCCAGCCCCAGCAGCAAGTGCGGCGCGGCTTGCGGCATTTCGCGCAGGCGCGCGGCCAGCAGCCGCAACGTCTTCTCCGCCGCCACGCCCAATTCCTTGCGCCCGGTGATGGCCGCCAGGCGCAGCAGCGCCAGCACGGCCACGGAGTTGCCCGACGGCTCCGCTCCGTCGTAATCATCTTTGCAACGCAAAATCAATTCCCCCGCCTCGGCGGCGCTGTCGTAAAAGCCGCCGTTGGCGGCGTCGTGGAATTTGGCCAGCATCGAATCGGCCAGGGCGGCGGCGAATTCCAGATGCGCCGGCTCCAGCGTGGCCTCGTAAAGATCGAGCGTCCCGGCGCACAGATTGGCGTAGCCGGCCAGCAGTTGCACCGCATCGCGCCCGCCCTGCCGCCAGCGATGATAGAGCGTCCTGGTTTTCCCGTCCCACAGGTTGGCGCGCAGGAAAGCGAGGTTCTTTTCAGCGGCGGCACGGTAACTCTCCTCGCCCAGCACGGCATGGGCGCGCGCCAGGGCGCCGAGCATCATCCCGTTCCAGGACGCCAGCACTTTGTCGTCCAGATGCGGACGGACGCGGCGGCCGCGCGCCCGGAACATCTTCTCCCTGGCTGACTGGAGCAACTTTTCCCCGCCGGCGGGCAACGCGGCCTCCGCCACGCTCAACACATTCTGGCCGGGCAACGGATCGGGGTCGCTGTGATCCAGAAAGTTTCCCCGCGCCGTCACGCCGAAATACCGCACGGCCACTTTGAATTCTTCCGGTGTCAACAATTGGCTCAGTTCCGCCGCCGTCCAACAGTAAAATTTGCCCTCCTTGCCCTCGCTGTCCGCGTCCTCGGCCGAGTAGAATCCGCCGGCCGGGCCGGTCATGTCGCGCAGAACGTAGGCGGCGATGGCGCGCGCGGTGGCGGCGTGGCGGGGATCGCCGCCGGCCAGGAAGGCGTCCAGGTAAAGATTGAGCAATTGCGCGTTGTCATAGAGCATCTTCTCGAAGTGCGGCACCAGCCATTGGGCGTCCACCGAATAGCGGGCGAAACCGCCGCCGAGCTGGTCGTGCAGGCCGCCGGCCGCCATGCGCCGGCAGGTGTGCAGCACCATTTGCACCGCCTCGGCGTCCCCCGCCCGCATGCCGTACTGCAGGAGAAAGGCCGGCTGGCTGGGCCGGGGAAACTTGGGCGCGCCGCCGAAACCGCCGAATTGCGGATCGTACTCGCCCTTGAATTGCGCGGCGGCGCGGGCCGCCAGGGAGTCGGAAAGCTCCAGGCCGCCCGGCTGGCGCGCGGTGAAGTCTTGGAGCTTTTGATGAAACTCGGCCGCCGTGCGCAGGATCTGTTCCCGCCGCGTTTCCCACAGGCCGGCGATCTGGCGGAGCACCTGGATGAAACCGGCCCGGCCGTGGATGTTTTCCGGCGGGAAATAAGTCCCGCCGTAAAAGGGCTTCAACTCCGGCGTCAAGAAACAATTCAGCGGCCAGCCGCCCTGGCCCGTCATCGCCTGCACAGACGTCATGTATATTTTATCCACGTCCGGCCGCTCTTCCCGGTCCACCTTGATGCTGACGAAATGGGCGTTGAGGAAATCGGCCGTGGCGCGGTTCTCGAAGGATTCCCGTTCCATCACGTGGCACCAATGGCAGGTCGAGTAGCCGATGCTCAGGAAGATGGGCTTGTCCTCCCGGCGCGCCTTGGCGAAGGCCTCCTCGCCCCAGGCAAACCAATCCACCGGGTTATGCTGATGTTGCAGCAAGTAGGGCGATTTCTCGCCCGCCAGACGATTGGTATGGGCGGCCGCGGTCACGGTGGACTATCGCAACTTCCGTTCCAGGATTTGGCCGGCCAGGGCCGGGTTGGCTTTGCCTTGGCTCAACTTCATCACCTGGCCTTTGAGAAAATTCAACGCCGCCGCCTTGCCCGCCTTGAAATCGGCCGCCGGCCCCGGATGCGCCGCGATGGCCTGGTCGCACAGCGCCTCGATGGCCCCGGCGTCGCTCACTTGCGCCCATCCCTTTTTCTTGACAATCACCGCCGGCGCTTCGCCGCCGGCAAACATTTCGATGAACACCTGCTGGGCGATGGAACTGCTGATCTGGCGGCTGTCCACCAATTCCACCAAGTCAAGAATATATTCCGGCGGGAACTTCACCTCGGCCAGCCCGGCGCCCGATTCCGCCAGCCTGGCGCGCAGGTTGTTGATGATCCAGTTGGCCGCCGCCTTGGGATTTTTGGACTTCCGGGCCAGGGCCTCGAAGTAATCCCCCAGCGGCCGGTCCCACGTGAAGGTCTGCGCGTCCGCGGCGGGCAAATGATACTCGCGCATGAGGCGTTGTTTCTTGGCCAGGGGCAACTCGACCTTGCGTTTCGCGATCCCTTCCAGCCAGGCGGGGGACGGCTCGAAGGGCATCAGGTCCGGTTCGGGGAAATAGCGGTAGTCGTGGGCCATCTCCTTGCTGCGCATGGTTTCGGTCACGCCGGCGGCCTCGTCCCAGCGGCGGGTTTCCTGGGCCAGTGTGCCGCCCTGTTGCAGGACTTCTATTTGACGCGCTATCTCGTGCTCCAGCGCGCGGCGGGCGGCGCTGAAGCTGTTCATGTTTTTGATCTCGATTTTTTTGCCCAACTCCTTCGCGCCCGCCGGCCGGACGCTCACGTTGACGTCGCAGCGGACCTCCCCTTTCTCCATGTCGCAATCGCTCACGCCGCCGTAACGGAGGATTTCCACCAGGGCGTTGAGGTAGTCGTAGGCCATTTGCGCGCCGGTGATTTCCGGTTCGGAGACGATTTCCAGCAACGGCACGCCGGCGCGGTTGAAATCCAGCCCGCTGTGGCGCTCGAAGTGAAAACTTTTGCCGACGTCCTCCTCCAAATGCGCGCGGGTGATGGCCACCCGCGCCACGGCGCCGCTGCATTCAAAATCAACGAAGCCGTTGACGGCCGAAGGCCTGTCGTACTGGGTGATCTGGTAATTCTTGGGCATGTCCGGATAGAAATAATTCTTCCGGTCGAATTTAGCCGACGGGGGCAGAGCGCAATTGAGCAGCAGGCCGGTGAGGGCGGTCAGGCGCAGCGCCTCCTCGTTGGCCACCGGCAGGACCCCCGGCAGGCCCAGGCAGACGGGGCAGACGCGGGTATTGGGCGGGGCGCCGAATTGGTTGGCGCAGCCGCACCACATTTTGGATTTGGTCTTGAGCTGGACGTGCGTTTCCAGCCCGATGACGGCTTCGTAGCTCACGGAGACGGACGGTAAAACTTTCGCCCCCCGCGGGCAAACTAATAATCCTCTCCCTTGCTCCGTGCCCGGTTCCATTCAAGCTGATGGCGTTCCCACTCCGCAATTGCCCGATATACTACCGTGCTTTCGTTCGTGTGCGTTGCCATTTAATCAATGCTTGCAAAATAGGACATCTTCTCCTAAATTGCAGGTAAATGCTTTATGAACGATCTAACTTGTTGAGCTGCATAGAGGAAGGATTCAGGAAAAAGCCCATAACTTTGCTCCTTGGGCCTCGCCAATGCGGAAAAACGACGCTCGCCCGCCACTATGCCGGCAGGCCGGACACCCATTGGTTCGATTTGGGGGACTATCTGCACCGAAGCCGGCTGGAGGATAATCCGATGGGCACGCTTGCTTCTTTGGGCGGACGAGTGGTGCTGGACGAGGTCCAAATCCTGCCCGAGCTTTTCCCCGTTTTGCGTGTGCTCGCCGACCGCCCGGAAACGCCCGCGCGATTCCTTTTGTTGGGGAGCGCATCGCCGCATCTGGCGTGGCATTCATCGGAGACGTTGGCTGGCCGCGTCTTCCGCATCGAAATGGCCGGCTTCACCGGCAGTGAAGTGGGCGTTCATCACCAGCAAACCTTGTGGTTGCGAGGGGGTTTTCCAGATTCGTTCATCGCGGCCAGCGACGCGGACTCGCTCAAGTGCCGCCGCGATTTTATCAGCGATTTTCTGCAACGCGACCTGCCAGCCCTCGCCGAGAGCCGATTATCCCCACAGCAACTCCGACGCTTGCTCCTGATGCTGGCGGCCAACAACGGCTCCACGGTCAATGCGTCGGGCTTGGGGCGCGAGATTAGCGTGGATTTCAAAACAGTGCAGCGATACCTGGACGTTCTGGAAGGCGCGTTTCTCCTGCGCGTGGTGCCGCCGTTCTTCGCCAACGTGGCCAAACGGGTGCGAAAAGCCCCAAAGTTGTACCTCCGCGACACCGGGCTTCTGCACGCCCTGATGGGACTGGAAACAGTCGAACAACTCCAAACCTCCGGCCGCATGGGGTTTTCCTGGGAGAGCTTCTGCCTGGAACACTTGATCCACGAGGCCGGGCTGGCCGGCGAAGATTGTTTCCATTATTCCGTCCAGGGTGGCGCCGAGATGGATTTGGTGACAACTCTCGGCGGGGCCGTTTTCGGATTTGAGTTCAAACACAACGATGTCCCCCGCGTTACCTCCTCCATGCGCGCCGCGGCCGATGATCTTGGAGCGAAACGCGCCTTCGTTCTCTATCCGGGGCCGGACACTTTTGCCCTGGACAGTTCCGAACGCTTTGTCGCCCTGGCCTGGCGCGATCTGGCCCGGTTCCGCTCCCGGTTCACATAGTCCAGGCAACTGAGGATCAGGCGCGCTCACTGTCCTGTCAAGTAATACTTCCGCGTGTACTCCTGCACCATGCGCCAGGTGTTGTACTGCGGCACCAGCGTGACCATGGCCCGGCGGATGATCTTCAACCATTGCCGCGGAATGCCCCGGTCGTCGCGGTTGAAAAAGGCGGGGATGACCTGCTCGGTCAGCACGTTGTAGAGGTTGGCGCTGTCCTGCCGGTCCTGCTCTTCGATGGAGGCCGGATGGCTGTCCCCGCCGATGGCGAAACCGTTGGTGCCGTCGTAGCCCTCGCGCCACCAGCCGTCCATGATGCTCAAATTCAAACAGCCGTGACACCCGGCCTTCTGCCCGCTGGTGCCGGAGGCCTCCAACGGACGGCGCGGGTTGTTGAGCCACACGTCGCAGCCCGAAACCATCTGCCGCGCCACGTGGACGTCGTAGTTTTCGATGAAAACCAGGTGGCCTTTCAACTCGCTGTACTTGCTCAGGTGAATGATGCGCTGGATGTAGCGTTTGCCGTCGTCGTCGCGCGGATGGGCCTTGCCGGCGAAAATGAATTGCACCGGGCGCCGCCGGTCGTTGATCAATTTGACGACGTTGGCGAACTGGTCGAAAATCAGCGGAGCCCGCTTGTAAGTGGCGAAGCGGCGCGCGAAACCGATCGTCAGGGCGTCGGCGTCCAGCAGCATGTCGTAGGCGATGAAGTCCTGGTGCGACTCCCGCAGGCCCAGGCGGCGGCGGGCGAATTCGATCAACTCGCGGCGCAGCTTGTAGCGCAAGGACCAGAGTTCCTCGTCGGAAATGAACTCCGGGTCGGCCATTTTTTGCCAGAACTCCGTCGAGTTGACCTCCTTTTCCAGCGAAATGGCCGGGGGGTGCTCCCAAAAAGCGGTCACTTCGCCCATCGGCCGCTCGGCCAGCGCGCCGGCCCCGGAGAGTTTGCGCTGCCAGAACTTGCGCACGGGGCCTTTCATCCAGCCGGTCAGGTGGATGCCGTTGGTGATATGGCCGATGGGCACTTGCTCCACCGGTTTGTCCGGCCAGAGGGCGTGCCACATCTGGCGGCTGACGCGCCCGTGCAACTCGCTGACCGCGTTGGCGGCGCGCGAGAGCTTGAGTCCCAGGACTGTCATGCAGAAGGATTCGCTCTCGTTTTTCGGGGCGATCCGCCCCAGGCCCATCAGAGTGTCGAGCGAAATCTTCAATTGCTCCGCCAGCTTGCGCATGGCGTAACCCACCAGGTCGCGGCTGAAACGGTCGTGCCCCGCCTCCACCGGCGTGTGCGTGGTGAAGATGCACTGGGCGCGCGTGCGCGCCATGGCCTCGTCCAGGGACAGACCAGCGGCCAGCTTCTCCCGCACCAGTTCCAGCGTCAGGAAGGCGGCGTGGCCCTCGTTCATGTGGAAGACGGAGGGCTGCACCCCCAGCGCCCGCAGGAGCCGCACACCGCCCACGCCCAGGAGCATTTCCTGCATGATGCGCATGGTGTTGTCGCCCCCATAGACCCGCCGGGTCAGGTCGCGGTGATGCTGCGGGTTCTCCGGGCGATCGGAGTCCAGCAGATAGACGGGGTTGCGGCCGACGTTGACGCGCCAGGCTTGGAAATAAACATCCGTCAATTCTATTTCCACCACCCCCACCAGCGGCTGGCCCTTGGGGTCCAGCACCGGTTCCAGCGGCAGGTTCTCCGGGTGCAGCAGCGTGTAGGACTCCGTCTGCCAGTTGTCCTGGTTGATCTGCTGCTGGAAATAGCCCTCGCGATAAAAGAGACTGATGCCCGTGAACCCGATGTCCAGGTCGCTGGCCGATTTGGCGTGGTCGCCGGCCAGGATGCCCAGGCCGCCGGCGGCGATGGGCAGCGTTTCGTGAAAGCCGAATTCGGCCGAGAAATAGGCCACCGGATTGCGCGCCAGCGAGGGGGCGTTTTGTTTGCCCCAGGTGTCTTGGTCCGTCAGGTAGGCCTCGAAGTCGTGCAGCACCTGGCGCACCCGGCGGCCAAATTCGGGGTCCTGCAAGCGCACGCGCAACTCGTAATCCGACACCTCGTGCAGCACGGCCACGGCGTTGTGATAGAGGTTCTGCCAGCAGCGGGGCGAGAGGTCCTGGAAGATTTCCTGCGCCCCCTGGTTCCAGGTCCACCAGATGTTGTGCGCCAGGCGGTTGAGGTCGGCGATCAGCCTGGACAATTCCTCGGGCGATAATGCGGTCGTGCTCATAGTTTCAAGGCGTCCGTTTGACGGGCGCAAAAATCACCCGCCCAGTACGCCACGCCCCCTCCCAAAGCGCAACTTTTTTCATGGGTCATGATGAAGGTCGCCATTTCGATTCGGAAGGGCGTCCCCCCGTTTTTTTCGCTTTTCCAGCGCGGCAGTTGATTTAAGGTGGGTGTGTGATTGATTCGCATGGCAAACTGTCTGAGTTTCTGCCGGCGCTTCGGGCCGCGCAATGGGTGGCGCTGGATACGGAAGCCGACAGCCTGCACGCCTACCCGGAAAAGCTCTGCCTCATCCAGATCAGCACTGCCGGCGGCGACAGGCTGGTGGACCCTCTTGCGCCCATTGATTTGACACGGCTTTGGCCGGAATTGAAGAAGCACCGGCTGATCATCCACGGGGCCGATTACGACCTGCGCCTGCTGCGAAAGAATCACGCCTTTGTCCCGCACCGCATCTTCGACACGATGCTGGCCAGCCGGTTGCTGGGGGAACGGGAGTTCGGCCTTTTCAACCTGGTCCAAAGGCACCTGGGGGTGGCGCTGGAGAAAGGCTCGCAAAAGGCCGACTGGGCCAGGCGCCCCCTGACCCCGCGCATGGAGGCCTACGCCCGCAGCGACACCCGTTATCTCAAGCCCTTGTCCGATATTTTGACCGGGCAGTTGCGCGAAAAACAACGCCTCTCCTGGCTCGAACAATCCTGCGACCGTTTGATCGCCGATTGCGCCATGGCCTCCCAACCCGAACCGGACCTGGTCTGGCGCCTGAAAGGGAGCAACAAGCTCTCCCGCCAAAACCTGGCCGTCCTGCGGGAAATCTGGCATTGGCGCGAGCGGGAAGCCCTGGCGGCCAACCGCCCCCCTTACTTCGTCTTGAGCCATGAAACGCTCATTCGCATCGCCACCACCGCCGATCACGAGCCTATTGACCCCCTGCTGCCGCGCCATTTTTCGGCCCGGCGCAAGGACGGATTGCTGGAGGCGATCCAAAAAGGAATCCACCTGGACCCCCAAGAGCACCCCCATCCCCTCCGGAGCCATTCCCGGCGGCAGACGGAGGCGGAGCGGCGGCGCTTTTTGGAACTGGAAGAGCGGCGCAACCGGCGCGCCGCCCAACTGGGCCTGGACCCAAGCTTGATCGCCAGCCGCGCGACGCTCCTTGCGCTGGCTTCCGATTGGGAGCAGCATGAGAAGGAACTGATGCACTGGCAGCTCCAACTCCTCCATCCAAAGGCTGATTGAATGAAAATCAACGTCAACAAGTTTTCCATCGCCCCCGAAACCCGCGTCAAGCTCAAACATTGGCCCACCCGCGTCAAACCGTTCTACCAATCGGAGGCCGATTACCGCCGGGCATTGGAAGAGCACGTCCGCAAGTTGAGCGCGCTGCAGGACCGCCTCTACGCCCACAATCGCTACGCCGTGCTCCTGATTTTCCAGGCGATGGACGCCGCCGGCAAGGACAGCGCCATCAAAAACGTCATGTCGGGCGTCAATCCCCAGGGCTGCCAGGTTTTCAGTTTCAAGCATCCCAGCGCGGAGGAGCTGGAACACGACTTTCTCTGGCGCACCACCTGCCGCCTGCCCGAACGCGGGCACATCGGCATCTTCAACCGCTCCTATTACGAGGAGGTGCTGGTCGTGCGCGTCCACCCGGAGGTCCTGCGCCGCCAGCCCCTGCCGGAGGAGTTGCTCCAAGACGGAGACATCTGGAAACACCGTTTTCAGTCCATCAACGATTTCGAAAAACATCTCCGCCGCAACGGCACGCGGGTGGTCAAGTTCTTCCTCCACCTCTCCAAGGAGGAACAAAGAAAACGGTTCCTCCGGCGCATTGACGAGCCGGAGAAGAACTGGAAATTCAGCATGGACGACATGCGGGAACGCAAGCTCTGGAAGCAGTACGTCAAGGCCTACGAGGCCTGCCTCTCGGCCACCAGCACCGCCGCCTCCCCCTGGCACGTTGTTCCCTCCGACGACAAACCCAACGCCCGCCTCATCATCTCCCAAATCATCCTGGACACGCTGCAAAGCCTGAAGATGGGTTCGTTGCAACCCGGCCCGGAACGCCGGCGCGAACTGCGCCAAATCCGCAAGCTCCTGGTCAAGGATTGAACGCGCTTGCCGCTTCGCAATCCTGATTATTGCCGGAGGTGGCCGTCGAGCAATTCGCGCGTCAGGGCCTTGGCGCGGTAGATTTTCTCCAGCGCCTGCAGGATGGCCGCCGAATCCACCGAAATCGCCCGGCCCTGTTTCTCGCCGTAGGCGAAATCCCCGGGCAGGCTTTGCAGGTTGCCGTCAAAAATGATGCCGACCAATTCCCCGGCCCGGTTGACCACCGGGCTGCCGGAATTGCCGCCAATGATGTCGTCGGTGCTGACGAAATCCAGCGGCGTGGCCCGGTTCAGGCGGCCCTGGCGCGCGGCCCACAACGGCGTCAAGTCGAAAGGCGGCCGCGCGCGCATGGCCGCCGCGCGCGCGAAAAGCCCGCCGAAATCCGTGAACGGCGGGACCGGGTTGTTTTGCTCCGCGTAACCCTCGACGGTGCCGAAAGCCAGGCGCAGCGTGAAGGTGGCGTCCGGATAGCCGGCGCTGCCCAGAAGCAGATGGCGGGCGCGGGCGATGGCCGCGTAGGCCTGCTGTTTGGCTTCGTTCCGCGTGTCGAAGATTTGGCGCAGCTCGCGCGATGGGCCGTCCACCAAACGCGCCAGTTCGATCATCGGGTCCTGTGCCGCGGCCAGGGCGGGGGCGCCGCCCTGGTAGAGGCTTTTGCGGAAGGCCAGGTCGCGCACCCTCGTGCCGGCGATCAATTCGGCGGCCCGGTCCTTGGGGGATTTTCCGGCGAGCACCTTGAGCGCCAGCTCGTTGTCGGCGCCCAGTGCGGTGGCCAAGAAAGTGAGCGAATCGGCCAGAGTCAACGTTTCCAGGTCGGTATAGATCGGTTTTGGAGAGAAGAGGGCCAGTTCGAGCGAGGCTCTGCCGGAATCGGAGAATTCGCGCAGCCGCTGGCCGTTGGGCTTGGGCCGCTCGTCGCCCGCGCGCAAGAGCGTGCGCGCGATGCGGAAGCTCTCGCAACTGAAGGCCTGCCCCGTTTCGAGCAAAGTGTAGGGGATGAAATTTTCGGATTCGATGCGGGTCGCATCGGCGATTTTGTCATAGGCCGCCAGCGCGGCCTGGCAGACGGTTTTCTTGTCTTCGCCCGTTTCGGCGCCAAGTTTCGCCTTGAATTGCCTTTCGGCGGCTTCCTTCGTCGCCATCAACTCCGGGTCCAGCAGTCCGGCCAGGCGGCCGTCATTGACCTTGCGTCCGTTCTGCGTTCCGAGCAAGGCCTTCCGGGCGCGGCGGGCATTCTCCAGATTGCGCGCGCTCCAACTGGTTAAGAGCGCTTCCCCACGCTTGAGCGAGGCAAGACGGAAAGGCAGGATTTGGTCGCGCTCGTTCTTGAGGGCGTCCACCGTCAGCAACCGGCTCGTGTGGCCCGGATGGCCCGAAACAAAAACCAGTTCGCCCTCGCCCGGCCCGGAAGGCGAGAAGCGGAGGTAATCCTTGATCCGGGCCGGCTGCCCGTTTTCGTAGGCGCGGAACAGGCAGATGTCCAAATCGTAGCGCGGAAATTCAAAATTGTCCGGGTCCCCGCCAAAAAAAGCCGCCTGTTGTTCGGGGGCGAAAACGATGCGCACGTCAGTGTAGCGTTTGTAGCGGTAAAGATGGCAGGCGCCCCCCTGCCACAGCATCACCACGTCCGAGCGCAGCCCCGTGTTTTCCTGTGATTCCTTTTCGATTTGCGCGATGACGGCGCGCCGGGCCTGGAAGGCGGCCGCCGGCCCGGCCTCGGCGGGGATGGCCGCGTTGACCCGCGCCGTCACGTCCTCGATGGATTGAAGCACGTTGAGTTCCAAGTCCAGGCATTTGATTTCGCGCCCCGGCCCGCCGGCGTAAAAGCCGTCGCGCAGATAATTTTTGCCGCTGGTGCTTAACTTGGCCAGGGCGTCGGCGGCGACATGCTCGTTGGAAATGAGCAGCCCGTCGGCGCTGATGAAACTGCCGGAGCCGCCGGAATTGAAGCGGATGGAGGCCTTTTGCAAATGTTCCAGCCAGGCCTCATCGGGATCAAAGCCGTAGCGTTGGCGGAGGATTTGGCGCGGCGGTTGATTGAACAGCCACATGCCTTCATCCGCGCGCGCCGCCAGCGCAAAGGCCGCGCAGAGGAATAGCAGAGGTTTGATGTCGGTCATAGGTGAACGCTTTTGCCGGCAGCCGGTCGTTATCTTGATCCTGATTCTAATGGTAATTCCAGTTTCCGTGCAAGTCGTATTGCTGGATGACGATCAAGACCGGGATCGGGAAGCGGACATCAAGCGGCGGGCCTGGGCGATGGCCGCCAGCGGCGGCGAAGCAGGCCGAAAAATCGGCCCAAGCGGCCCCAAAAACCCAGGACTTCGCCGTAGGAAGGATTCGCCCACAACCGGAAGTTTTCGCGCAGCCGCTTTTGTGCGATCCAGCGGGTAAGGACATCATTTGTCAGACCGAATATCAGCCAAAGAGGCCACACCCAGTATTCGCTCCTGACAAGACGCGTTGCGAAACAAACGCTGACCAGCATCCAGGGAAACATGGAAATCCAAAACAGCGCGGTCGCGCCGGCGCTGCGCGGTCGTGGATTCGACATGGCCGTCCACATCGCCATCCATGCCATCGCCAGCAGGTCGGGAATCAGCAGGAGGATTGAGGCGCCAATGAAACAAAGCAAACCCACGTTAAGCGAGTGCCGCTGGCCGGTGACCAGCGCGGCGATGAACATGAGGCCCTGGGCTGCCACAACAAACATCGCAGGCCAAAGATAGTAGCGACGCACCACCAGCCACATTCCGTCCAGGATGTCGTCCACCGACAGAGGGGTGCAGCAGAGAATGGTCTCCAAGGAACCGTTGCGGCGATGTCCCTCCAAGAGGGCCGCGTGCGCCGGCACTCCCATCCTGAGCATGAGTTGCAGCGTCACGATGATGAACACGAAGCACCCGTCGTAAGAATCGGCCCAAGAGTCTTGCGAGACCTGTATGGCTGAGATAACGAGCGTCATCATGGCGACGATTCCCATGATGCACCAAACAAAGGCCGGGCTGAACCGCCCCCGGCAAACCAGCCATAGAAACGGATTGACACTGGCCAGCCGCCGCCGGAAAGCCGTGCGAACGGTCATGCGGCCATAGCGCCACCGCTCCCACGTTCTTTTCCACCCGCTCATTATTTTGGGTTTGTCGCGCCATCGTCGCGGCAGCACCCAACAGGCGAGGCCCAAAAAAATCCAGGCATGCAGATGCACCGCCAGCAGAGAGAGCCAATACTCGTGCGCCGGAATCCGGGCGGAGGAAGCAGCCGACGCCAAAACAAACGTGTGGGCCGGATTGTTCAGTTGGATAAAAAAGGCCAGATCCTTCGAGCCGTTCACGTCCGCCACGGCGGCAACGATGCCACAGCAAGGCAGATACATCAGGAGAATCAAGAGCGGCAGTCCGACCGCGTTTCCGCGCAAACGGCAGAGGGCCGAGGAAAACACGCCGACGGCCTGGCAGAAGAAAAAAACGTTCAGTATTGCAAGTCCTGTTTTGGCGTAATGGGTGGCGGTGATCCCACCCATCAACATGCAGATGGCCAACAGCGGCAGCGCCGCCAAGGCCGCGTAAAACGACGGCAAGGCGGAGGAGAACATCTTCCCCAGCACAATGTCGTGGCTTTTCAGGTCCGTCAAAAACAACAACCCGACGGTTCCCTCCCGTTTCTCGACGCTAATGCTGTCACATCCGGCCCACGCGGAGAGCAACGCCCATCCAAAGAGTCCGCCGCTCAGGCCATTGAAAAGCACAAGCCCCCCGGACCTGTCGAAGCCCATCTGGGAAATGACGAAGAGAACATAAGCCGCAATGGCCACCCAGAAGGCGGCGACCAACATCCGGCCATAATAGGTTTTGGGCCGCCGCGACGCCACGCGCAGTTCCCGCGTCACAATCGGCAGAAAGACGACTCGCGGGGCAATGCGGAACTTTGGGTTGCTTGGCGTCATCCGAACATTCGACACGGCATAAGACGGCGATGGTAGAAGGGCGGGCGAGCGAACGTCAAACGTTGTTTCAGTCGTACCGATAAAATGACCCACCTGTATCATTTTATTGGTAAGAATTTTTGGTGGCGCGGGGATTTTTGCTTGCATGGGCCGGGATTTGCGGGGAAGCAATGGCCATGCAGATTCCTTATTGGCTCCTGTCGCTCCTGGCCACTGGCGCCGCGGTGCGCGGCGCGGAGGCTTCCTACGACCTGATTATCCGCCATGGCGCCCTCTACAATGGATCGGGCGAGGCGCCCTTCACCGGCGACATCGCCATCCAAGGAGACAAGATCGCGGCGATGGGAGAGCTGGGCGGCGCGCGGGCGAAAATGGAAATTGACGCGCACGGCCTGGCTGTGGCCCCCGGCTTCATCAACATGCTCAGTTGGGCGACCGAATCGCTCCTGGAAGACGGCCGTTCCCAGAGCGACCTCCGCCAGGGGGTGACCTTGGAAGTCATGGGCGAGGGAGATTCGATGGGACCGCTGACTGAGAAGATGAAGGAGCGTCTCCGCCAGCAGCAGGGCGACATCCAGTTCGACGTGGCCTGGACGACCCTGGGCGAGTATCTTGAACACCTGGTCAATCGAGGTGTGTCCTGCAATGTGGCTTCGTTTTTTGGCGCGACCACGGCCCGGATTCATCAAATTGGTTACGCCGACCGGCCGCCCACGGCGGTGGAACTGGAGCGCATGAAACAATTGGCCCGCCAGGCCATGAAGGAAGGCGCCATGGGCGTTTCCTCCTCCCTGGTTTACACGCCCGCCTGCTACGCCAAAACCGACGAATTGATCGCCCTGGCCCAAATCGCGGCGGAGTATGAGGGCCTCTATATCTCCCACCTCCGAAGCGAGGGGAATGACTTTCTCGGAGCGCTGGAGGAATTCCTGCGCATCGCGCGGGAGGCGGGCGTCCGAGCCGAGATTTACCACCTCAAAGCGGCCGGCAGCGCCAACTGGCCCAAGCTCGACTCCGTCATCGCCCGGATCGAAGCCGCGCGCCAAAGCGGCTTGAAGATCACCGCCGACATGTACCCCTACGCGGCCTGCGCCACGGGTTTGGACGCCTGCATGCCGCCGTGGGCGCAGGAAGGCGGCTACGAGGCTTGGGCCGGGCGGCTCAAGGACCCGGCCCTGCGCGAGCGGTTGCGCCGCGAAATCCTCACCCCCGCCGGCCAATGGGAGAACTTATTCCTCGCCGCCGGCTCGCCGGATAAAATTCTGCTTGGCCGTTTCAAAAACCCCGCCCTCAAGCCGCTCACGGGCCAAACCCTGGGCCAGGTCGCGCGCCGGCGCGGCACTCCGCCCGTTGAGACGGCCATGGACCTGGTGATCGAGGACGGCAGCCGCGTGGGAGCGATTTATTTTCTCATGTCCGAGGAAAATGTGCGCAAGCAAATCGCCCTTCCGTGGGTCAGCTTCGATTCCGACGCCGGCTCCATCGCGCCGGAGGGGGTGTTTCTGAAATCCAGTCCGCATCCGCGCACCTACGGCGCCTTCGCCCGGCTGCTGGGCAAATATGTGCGCGAGGAAAAGATCATTCCGCTGGCGGAAGCGGTGCGCCGCCTGACTTCGCTGCCGGCGGAAAATCTGAGACTGGATCGGCGCGGCTGGCTCAAGCCGGGCTATTACGCGGACGCGGTGGTCTTTGATCCGGCAAAAATCCAGGACCATGCGACGTATGAAAAGCCGCATCAGTACGCCACGGGCGTGATGCACGTGCTGGTCAACGGCGTGCCGGTGATCAAAGACGCTGAACACACGGGAGCCAAACCAGGCCAGGTCGTGCGCGGCCCGGGATGGAAGGCGAAGAAGGCCTAGAGTCGAATTTTGGAGTTGCCGCAGGGGGGGATTTCCGCAAAGAATCGGCGCCATGATAACTGCAATGGACCGCGGAACCGCTTTCACCGGGCGAGTTTTGGGGATGCAAATGGCAACCCTTCAACCCCCCGCGCGCTGATATGCAACCGATACATCTCGCCTGGGTTGATTACACCATTTTGATCGCCTATGTCGCCTTTGTGGTCGGCATCGGTTGGATGCTGGCCCGTTACATGAAGACCTCGTCGGACTTTCTGACCTCGGGCCGCTCCATTCCCACGTGGGTCACGGGACTGGCCTTCATCTCGGCCAACCTTGGCGCGCTGGAACTGGTCGGCATGGCCGCCAGCGGCGCGAAATACGGCATGGCCACCTGCCACTTCTACTGGATTGGCGCCATCGCGGCCATGGTTTTCCTGGCCGTCTTCATGATGCCCTTTTACTACGGCTCGCGGGCGCGCTCCGTGCCGGAATTTCTCAAGTTGCGTTTCGACGAGCGCGTGCGGTTTTTGAACGCGATTTCCTTCGCGGTCATGACCGTGTTCGCCTCCGGCATTTCGATGAATTGCCTGGCCAAGTTGCTGCACCTGCTGCTGGGTTGGAATTACAATTGGAGTCTCTGGTTGTGCTCGGCAGTGGTGCTGGTCTATGTGCTCAAAGGCGGCTTGACCTCGGCCATTTACACTGAAGTGCTGCAATTCTTCATGATCGTGCTCGGCTTCGCGCCGGTGGTCTGGCTCGGGCTCAAGGACGTCGGCGGCTGGGACGTTTTGAAGAGCAAATTGGCCGCGGTGGCGCACAATCCATCGGTTTTGAACTTGAAGCCCGCGGGGGTCAGCTATGCCCCGGATGCGTGGACCAGCGTATGGAAACCACTCATCGCCGGCGCCCAACACAATCCCATGGGCGTGGATTGGTTTGCGATCACGTTTGGACTCGGCTTCGTTCTTGCCTTCGGCTATTGGTGTACGAACTTCCTGGTCGTCCAGCGCGCCATGGCCGCCCGAAACATGACCGCGGCGCGCCGCACGCCGCTCATTGCCGCCATCCCCAAAATGTTCTTCCCCGCCCTGGTCATTTTGCCGGGTATGATTGCCGCCGGACTGGCCTTCACCGGCAAGGACGGCTATCGGCTGCCGCCGGTGGCGATTGCAGAAAGCGCCTATCCTTCCGCGATGGCCGCGATTCAATCCGCCTCGCCGCAAAATCCCGAAACCGCCTTCGCCGCCGTGAGCCAGGCCGTTGGCAAGAAAATGAGCAAAACAAAAGTCGCCGCCATCGTCGCGGACAACGCCGCCAAACCGCTTTCGGAAGGCGAATTGAAAGGCCGATTGCAGGACGCCGTGACGGAAAACGACTACGACAACGTGATTCTGTCGCTGGTGAAGAAATACTGTCCGTCTGGCCTGCTGGGTCTGGCGCTGACGGCGTTGCTGGCCTCGTTCATGTCCGGCATGGCGGGCAACGTCACCGCCTTCAACACTGTTCTGACTTATGATTTGTATCAAAGCTATCGCCGGCACATCCTTGACCGCCCGCGTCCCTCCACGATTACACATTCGGACGGACGACAGGAAGACGTTGTTGTCGCGCCCAAAGATCCAACGGACTCCCATTATTTTTGGATGGGCAAGCTCGTCACTTTCTTGGGCATTTTGTTGAGCATTGCGTGCGCCTACTTTGCGCACCGTTATTCGAATGCGATGGACGTCATCCAACTGGTCTTCAGTTTTGTCAACGCGCCGCTCTTCGCCACTTTCCTGCTGGCCATGTTCTGGGCGCGCACCACCGGCACGGGCGCATTTTATGGATTGCTGGGCGGCATTCTCACCTCGGGATTGGTTCATGGCGCGACCATTGCCGAGAGCAAGGGAGGATGGCTCGGCCTGCGCTGGCATGAGTTTCCCTCCACCATGGCGCAGAATTTCTGGCTGGCCAGCTTTGCGTTCATCAGTTGTTTCATCTTGACGTTTGTCATTTCCGTGGCCACCAAGCGGACCAAATCCGACGAGGAACTCAAGGGGCTGGTTTATTCCCTGACGCCTAAAATCCAAAGCGATGACCAGCACTTCCTGCTGCGCCCGGCCGTGCTGGGCACGATTTTGTTGACTTGCTGCCTCATCCTGAACATCATCTTTTGGTAGAAAGAAAATATATTTATGGGACTCGACATTCGCTGGCCAATCGGACTTATGTTCTCGCTCATCGCCTTGCTCCTGGTCATCGAGGGCGCGCTCAACGGCGCCAGCGAAAAATCACTGGGCATCAACGTCAACCTCTGGTGGGGACTCATCCTGCTGGTCTTTGGCGCGTTGATGCTGCTGGGCGCCGCGCGCGGACGCAAATCGCCGCCGTCGAGTTGACCCGGCAAAAGCGTTCCCAAACCGGCAGCCTTTGTGCCCGGTGACTTCTAATCACCCATGAATCTCCAGAAACTCGCCGCTCAAGTCGCGCAGGAATTTCCCCAACATTACAATCGTCCGCCGCGCTGGATCGTCGCCGCTCCCGGCCGCGTCAACCTCATCGGCGAGCACACCGATTACAATGGCGGTTTTGTCCTGCCGATGGCCATTGATTACTATGCCGTCATGGCGGCGGACCGTCCGGCGGGTGGCGGGACCGTGGTGCAAATCCGCTCCACCGCCGAGACCGAGCCGGCCAACATAGACACCGCCGCGCCCATTACTCCCGGCCCGCCGAGGTGGAGCAATTACCCGCGCGGCGTGGTCGCCGGTTTCATTGCCCGCGGCCTCAATCCCGGCGGCCTGGAGGTGTGGCTGCGCTCGACGGTGCCGGTGGGCGGCGGATTGGCCAGCAGCGCCGCGCTGGAAGTCTGCACGGCCACGCTGATCGAGGCTGTCACGGGCGGGAAGATCGAACCGGTGGAGAAGGCGTTGCTGTGCCAGAAGGCCGAACACCAATTTGCCGGCGTGCCCTGCGGCATCATGGACCAGTTTGTTTCCGTCATGGGACGCGAGGGCCATTTGTTGTTGCTGGACTGCCGTTCGCGCCAAACCGAACTGGTGCCGATGCGCGACCCGTCGGTTGAGTTGCTCATGGCCAACACCAACGTCCACCACCAGTTGGGCAGCGGCCAGTACGCCCGCCGCCGGGCGCAATGCGAGGCCGCCGCGAAAATCCTCGGCGTCCCCTCCTTGCGCGAGGCCTCCGCCGCCGCCCTGGAGCGGGCCAAAAGCGGGATGGACGGCGAGGTCTTCCGCCGCGCCCGCCACGTCATTGGCGAGAATGAGCGCACCGTGCAAGCCGCCGGGGCCATTCGCGCCTCCAATTGGGAGCAGGCCGGCCGCCTCATGTACGCCAGCCACCGTTCCTTGCGGGACGATTACCAAGTAAGTTGCGCCGAGCTGGACGCGCTGGTGGAGATCGCCCAATCCATCGGTTTGTCGGGCGGCGTTTATGGCTGCCGCATGACCGGCGGCGGATTTGGCGGATGCGTCGTGGCCTTGGTGAGGAGCGATTCCGTGCCCGCGATCACAAAGACGCTCGCCGCCAACTACAAGAAGCAGACGGGCCAGGAAGCGACCATTTTCGGCTCCCGCCCCGCCGCCGGCGCGACGGTGCTCAAGGCCTAGGAAACCTGACTCATTCGGGCGAGCGCTTTGATTTGGCATCGGCAGAACCAAAGCGGGATGATTCCCAATACGCCGAACGAACAGTCAATCAGCCGCCAACCGATGGGGATGGCCCTGATGCCGCCCATGACCAAAGCGAACGGCACGACCAGCACGCACGCAATCATTCCGAACTCAACAACCCAAATATTTTTCACCGGATCCCGCAATGGCCCGATGAATGCAACCGCGATGACGATGTGTCCAAACGCCAGCCAGTCCGTTCCGTAGGCCATGAAAGGATATTTTGCATTCGTCTGGACCAAGGCATCGCGGACTTTTAAAAGCCACTGCGCCAGCCCAGAGTCGCCGCCAACCCATTGAGTTAGGAATTTCAACTCCGTTTCCAGCGGCATAGCCGTCGCCCCACTGAGAATCAAACCCACCATGAAAATCCAAAGCAGAACGCGGACACGGCGAATGAGCGAGGAACGACTCGCTGGTGGACCATCTCTCATGCGGTGTTCATGGTTTAATCCGGCATTCCGGAACGGAGGTAAAACAACGACGCCCAAAGACGGCCGGTGTCGCCCTTGCCGATCAAGTCCGCCGGAGCGCGCCCCTCAAATTCCTCCATTTCGGTCAGCAACCATGACCCGATCTCCTCGGGTTTCATCAACTGCTTGAGTTCGTTGTAAACACTCTGGATTTCGCGGAGCTTCGCCGCGTAAACGGGACTCATGGGGTCGCCTGTCTCCCAATTGACGATGGCACGGTCCGAAGCGTTCATGACGCGCGCCAGTTGGTTGCGGCTCCATCCCAAAGCTGTTCTCAGTTTGGCCAGGGGCAGCCGCCCGGACTTTTTGCCGTCCGCGCCAGCTTTCTCAATGGCGCGGTTGATTTGCTGAAGCCTGGCCAGGAGCTTCTCGCGCTCCTTTTTCAGGCTTTGTTTCGCGTGGGCTGCTCTTGCAGGCCGTTCTTCGACTGCTGCGCTCATGGAATATCTATCGCCCAGATCATGCAATATTTCAAGAACTATTTCAATGCAACAGGCCTTAAGATTGGAGCACTCAACCCTTCGGCGCTCGTCAAATTCTGCGGGAAAATCACAATGTTTCTCGTGCCCGGCGATGCCTGGGAAGAGGCGATGAGGCCAGAAAAACCAGCCTCCATGATCGCTCTGCCTATGGCCTGAGAGACGGCCTCGCGCCGATCCTGAATGGCGCGCCAGTGAATTTTTTCCGTTCCCAGGAGCGGATTCACGACGGCCGCAACTTCAGCTTCCGTCGTGTCCAGCAAGTTTACTGTCCTCACCTTAATCCAAAGCATCACCATCGGCAGAGATTTGTGATCTGGAAGTTTCAGGCGCCGACCTCGCGCTAAATACTCCTGGAGCGCGGCCTCGGCGGTCTCGCACAAATAAACGGTCGGAAACGAGTTCTTGGGAGTCCAACGGGCGCCATGCAGTTGGCTTCCCAAACCGGAAATGATCTGGTCGGCGAATTGCGGTTCCGTGCAACGATAACAGACACAAGAAAACGACTTGCCCGGTTTCGCGAGCTTTTGCAAAGCTTCCTTTATCGCGCTGAAATTGGGATGTGGTTTTACAGACATGAAAATTCAGTTATCCTTGGGCGGCGGGGCCGGTTTCGGCCAGCTTGCCGCCGCGGAGTATCCGGTAGCGGGCGCCGCGCCAGGTGATTTCATTGCCGCAAAAAGCCCGGGCCCAAACCAGGACATCCAACAGGTCTTTGACCGGCGGCATCCAGGCCCCGGCCAGGCGGGCGGGCGATTGCGTCAGCCGGGATTGCTGTTGCAGCGCGGTGCCGGCGCGGAACAACACACAGCCGGCGCAGACGGCCAGCGCGGCAGGCCGGGGCGCGGCGGCCAGCCAGAGCAACGGCCAGAGGGTTGAGTTGTTCAGGATGCTCAGGAAAAACGGAAACGCCCGGCAGGCGCGAATCGTGCGCGCCCAGCGGCATTGGCGCGCCCACACCTGGCGCCAATTCATCGGCCCGTCCCAGCACTCGGCCACGACGGTCGCGAATTCGATTCTCTTCCTTTGCCCCGCCACTTGCCGGCCCAATTGGAAGTCGTCGGCCAGGAAGTCCGACAGGGCGGCGAAACCGCCGATGGCCTTGAGTTGGGCGGCGGGCAGGGTCATGACGGCGCCCAGGGCGAAATCCACCGGGAAAAGGCTGCGCGATTGCAGGACTTGCGCCCAAAAATCCGCGTTGACCGCCACCGCTTCCCATTGCATGGCGGGGGTTGAGGGATTGGCCAGCCGGTAAAAACAATTGACAAGGCCCACGCCGGGATCGGCGAAATGCGGCGCGACGTTGAGGGCGAAATCGGAGGGGACTTTGACATCGGCGTCGCTGATCATGACCAACGGGTGAAGGAGATGCGGCTCCAATTGGCGCAAGGTGGACACTTTGGCGTTGGCGCCGAGGTTTTGGCCGCAGATGATCAGGCGGGCGTCGGCCTCGGGGAACTCGTCCAGCAATTGGCCGGCCAGGGCGCAGACGGGATCGTCGGCCGAGGCGGCGCCGAGGAGGATTTGGACCGGGCCGGGGTATTTTTGGCGGAACCAACTGCGCAGGCAGTCTTTGGTCTGGGCGTCGCAGCCTTTGAGCGGCTTGAGCAGGGTCAGGCCGGGCAGGGAGGTTTGGATGACCATCCGGCGGTGGAGCGGGAAACCGAGGCTCACGGCCCAGCGCCAGAAAGTCAGGGCGAAACTGAGCGCGGTTAAAATGGCCAGGCTGGCGGTCAGCACGGTTACAACTCGTCCACGGAGATGACGCGCAGAATTTCCTCCAGCGTCGTCTGGCCGGTCAAGGCCCGGCGCAGGCCCCGCTGCCACATGGTCCGCATGCCGTGGTCCACCGCTACTTGTTGCAGGGCGCGCGTGGGCGCCTTGTCCAGCACCGCGTCCCGAAAGGGCTGGTTGACCATGAGCATTTCGGCCACGGAATGGCGCCCGGAGAAGCCGGTGTCCAGGCATTGGTCGCAGCCGCCGCCCCGGCGGAACTCGGCGTTTTCCCGTTCTTCCAGCGGGACGAGTCTCAGGAAGCCCGGCTCCGGCTCATAAGGTTGGGCGCAATAAGGGCAATTCTTCCGCAGCAGCCGCAGCCCCAAAACGCCGCTGACGCTGGAAGCCAGCAAAAAAGGCTCGATGTCCATGTTCATCAGGCGGGCGAAGACCCCGGCGGTGCTGCCGCTGTGAATCGTGCTCATGACCAGGTGGCCCGTCAAGCCGGCTTGGACGGCGATGGCGGCCGTTTCGGGGTCGCGGATTTCTCCGACCATGATGACCTGGGGGTCCTGGCGCATGAGGGAGCGCAAGGCCCTGGGATAGGTGAATTCCTGGGCCAGGTTGACCTGCGCCTGCGCGACCATCGGCAGGCTGAATTCGACCGGGTCTTCGACCGTCGCGATGCTGATGCTCGAACCGGCCCGCTGCACCAGCGTGTAGAGGGCGGAGTACATGGCGGTCGTTTTGCCCGAACCGGTCGGCCCTGTCAACAAGATCAAGCCGCTGGGCTTGGTAATCAGTTTCAGAAACTGTTGCAGGATGTCGTCGTCGAATCCCAGCTCCCCCAGGTCGAAGCTCCGATTGCTGGGGTCGAAGATGCGCACGACGATCTTTTCGCCGCGGACGGTGGGGAAGATGGAGATGCGTTGTTCGATGCCTCCCAGCTCGGGATCGGCGGGCGCGTGGCCTTCCTGCGGCAGGCTGGTCTGATAAGTGACCAGGTTGGCCAGGACCTTGAAGCGGCCGGATATCTTCTCCAGCAATTCCAGCGGCAGGTGGACCAACTCGGTCAGCACGCCGTTGAGGCGGATGCGCACGGCCAGCGTGCTTTCCCAAGGCTCGATGTGAATATCACTCGCCTTTGCCTTCACGGCGTCCATCAAGAGATACTTGACCAGCGTGCCGATTTCGACCCCGGCCTGGGCGGATTCGGATTGCAAATAGCGCAATGTTTCACTCACGGCGGGGAAGGAATTACGTCTTTTGCCCGCCGTTGTCAGCAACAAAGAGCGGCTCTGTCAAACTCCGCGCCGCCCAGCGGCTGCGTCCTACGCCGCCCCTAATAATCGCGCCTTGAGCGTCCTCAACGTGCGAGTCGGATGGCGCACGGTGATGCGGCGCAGCGCGTAGGGCGGCGTGGCCGGAGTATTGACGCCGAATTCCGTCGTGCAGGCCGTCCGGTAGCCGGCTTCGATCACCAAGTCCCGCACCGGCTTGCTCCAGTCGCCGTACGGATAAGAGAAATGTTCCACTGCCACGCCAAAGGCGTCTTCGAGCTTCTTCTTGCTGGCGAAGATTTCCTCGCGCGCGTCGCGCAAAGTCAGCCGGGTCAGGCGCGCGTGGGTCAGCGAATGGGAGCCGATGGCGTGGCCGGCCCCCAGCCAGTCCCGCACCTGGGCGGCGTCCATCAACATTTCGGGCGCCTCGCCCTCGCGCAAGTCCCACTCGTTTAATTTGCCGATGTACCGGGCCACCAGGAACAGCAAGGCGCGCATGCCCCGGCCGGCCAGCGGCCCCATCGCGTTTTGAAAGACGTTGCGAAACCCGTCGTCAAAGGTCAGCGCCACGCGCCGCGCGGCCGGGCCGTTGGCGCAGGCCTCGGCCGGGCTGCAGGCGAGATAGCCGCCCTGGCTCAGTTCGGCCATCTGCCGCGCGAACATGGCCGGCGTCACGTAAAGGCCCTTGAGCCGGACCCGGCCCGGGCGCGGGGCGATCTTATGGTACATCAAGATCGGCACGCCCGTGGCGAATAAGTTGCGAAAGGGCCGCAGCGAATGATAATGCTCGGGCACAGAAAGTTGCATCCAATCCCGCTATTCTAGCCGTCGTGGCGCCATTGGGCAAGGCTCGGGTTCGCTTGGCGGTTCGCTCCCAAGCCCAACCTTAATCCTTTTTCTCCGGCTTGTCCTTGGCTCCCATTTCCCGCTCCCGGTCTTCCATGGCCGCTCTGCGAGAGAGACGCACGCGGCCCTTTTCATCCACCCCGAGGCATTTGACCCAGATTTCATCGCCCAGCTTGACGATGTCCTCGGTTTGCTTGACACGGAAATTGGCCAGTTCGCTGATATGCACCAAGCCGTCCTTGCCGGGCAGGAATTCGACAAACGCGCCGAATTCCTTGATGGTCACCACCTTGCCCCGGTAGAGCTTGCCGATCTCGGCCTCGGCCGTCATGCCCTCGATGGCGTCGCGCGCGATCTTCATCCCCTCGGCCGAGACGGAGTAAATGTTGACCGTGCCGTCGTCGTCAATGTTGATCTCGCAGCCGGATTCCTCCACCAGACGCTTGATGTTCTTGCCCCCCGGGCCGATCAGGGCGCCGATCTTCTCCGGGTTGATCTTGACCTGCACGATGCGCGGGGCGTAGGGGCTTAATTCCTTGCGCGGCTCGGCCAGGGTGCCGGCCATGACCCGCAGGATGGCCAGGCGCGCGACCCGGGCCATTTCCAGCGCCTCGGCCATGATGACGTGCGGCAGCCCGCGCAACTTCAAGTCCAGTTGAAATCCGGTGATCCCCTTTTCCGTCCCGGCAATCTTGCAATCCATGTCGCAAAAGGCGTCTTCCCAGCCGATGATATCGGTCAGCAGCTTGTAGGTGCTGATTTTGTCCAGGTCGTCGCATTCGGTGCAGATGCCGATGCTGATGCCGGCCACCGGCCGCGCCAGGGGCACGCCCGCGTCCATCAAGGCCAGAGTGCCGCCGCAGACCGTGGCCATGGAAGTCGAACCATTGGACTCCATGATCTCGCTGGTCACGCGCACGGCGTAAGGGTAAGTCTCCAGCGGCAGCATCGGCTCGATGGACCGTTCGGCCAGCGCGCCGTGGCCGATCTCGCGCCGGCCCGGACCGCCGATGCGCCCCGTTTCGCCCACCGAATAGTTGGGAAAACTGTAGTGGAGGATGAATTTTTTCTCGGTTTCGCCCCCGGTGTAGGAATCGAACTCCTGGGCGTCTTCAGTCGTTCCCAGGGTCACAAGGGTGACGGCCTGGGTTTCGCCGCGGCAGAACAACGCCGAACCATGCGCGCGGGGCAGCAGGCCCACTTCGCAAATGATGGGGCGGATTTCCTCGAAGCCGCGGCCATCCAGGCGCATGTTTTCGTTTATGATCAAGGCCCGCACCGCTTCCTTCTGCACGTAGTAGAAGGCCTCCCTCAGCACGTTTTCCGTCACCTTTTCCGCGCCGAACTTCTCCACCAGCCTGGCCCCGACTTCATCGGTGACGGCTTTGACGGCCGCCTCCCGTTCGAGCTTCTTGTGCGTCAGCAGGGCCGGGACGATCCGCTGGCCGGCCAGTTGCCGGGCCTCGGTCAGGATGTCGTCGGGAACGACGCTGACGGTGATGTCGCGTTTCTTCTTGCCGGCGCGCGCGGCCAAATCTTTTTGCGCCTGGATCAACGGCTGGCAACACTCGTGGCCGAATTTGAGCGCGGCCACAAAGTCCGCCTCCGCTATTTCCCTGGCCGACCCCTCGAACATCACCACGTCGCTGGAATTTCCCACGTAGATCAGGTCCAGGTCGCTGTCGCGCATCTGGCTATGGGTGGGATTGGCGATGAACTGGCCCTTGATGCGGCCGATGCGCGCGGCGCCCAACGGGCCGTCCCACGGAATGTCGCTGACGGCCAGAGCAGCCGAGGCGCCGATAATGGTCAGGATGTCGGAATCGTTTTCGCCGTCGGCGCTCAACAGGACGCTCTGAACCTGGACTTCGTTGAACCAGCCTTTTGGGAAAAGCGGGCGGATGGGCCGGTCGGTCAAACGGCTGGTGAGGATTTCTTTTTCCGTGGGCCGGCCTTCGCGCTTGAAGTAACCGCCGGGGAACTTGCCCGCCGCCGCCGCCTTTTCGCGGTAATCCACCGTCAGCGGGAAGAAATCCTGGCCGGGTTTGGCCTTGGTCGCAGCCACGGCGGCGACCAGCACGATCGTCTCGCCGAGGCGGACGGTGACGGCGCCGTCGGCTTGCTTGGCCAGTTTGCCCGTTTCAATGATAATTTGATGGCCCCCAACAAGGGCCGTAACTGTTTCAGCCATAATACTGTTCTAAAGCCCGCTGACTTAGAGGAACTTCAATCAAAACCGGCCCGTGCCGGGCCGCGCGGGGCCGGTGCTGATTGAAATTTCCCAAGTCAGCGGACTTAATATATCCGCGAATGTCATCCTGCGCACCGGCCTGGTCGCGTTTCCGGACCGGTGGAATTGATTGGAGCCACGGCCCGAAGCGGGCCTGGAGTTTTGCCGTGGAAAAAAAGCGGTCAATGGCGCAGCTTGAGCCTCTTGGTGACCGTTTGATAGCGCGCCAAGTCGGTGTGATGGAGATAATCCAGCAAGCGGCGGCGCTGCCCGACCATTTTGAGCAAGCCACGACGGGAACCGTGATCCTTGACGTTCTTCTGCAAATGTTCGGTCAGGTGATTGATGCGCTCGGTCAGGAGAGCGACTTGCACGTCAGCCGACCCTGTGTCGCGCTCGTGCAGCCGGAACCCCGCTATCGTCTTTCCTTTTTCCATATCTTCTTTTCAATCAATTTTCTTTAAGCGGGCAGTTTAAGATTGGACCCCGCAAGTGTAAAGTCTTTTTTTTGGCGCATTTTTTCCACCGGGCGCAAATCGGTTTTGGGCAGGGGCGGAGCGGCAGCCGCTGTGCGGGCCGCGGCGTCCCTGCCAGGATGGGCAAAAATTGCCGGTTCGGGCCGGCATGCAGCCCGATTATATGCGTGAAAATTTTTTTTATGGTGCGATTTGGTGCGATTTGGTGCGATTTGGTGCTAATTGGCGGCGATGAGTTCAAGGTTCAAAGTTCAAGGTTCAAGGTTCAAAGTTGTCGCCGAGGCTCCGGCGCGACAAGTTGATCCATCTGCGGCTTGAGCTCTGCCTTCCGCCTTGGCTGCCCGTTGGGGTGTATCCCCCCCTGCAATATTCTGCAATATTCTGCAGTATTCTGCAATGATTGCAGTTTGGCGCCCCAAAGGGACCGCTCCGCCGGCGGATTTCAACGCCTCCGCCTTCGCCAAGGCTTCCGCCGTCGCGCTGGGCGCTATGGCGGGACAAGATGGCGGACAGGAGGGCGCGAAGGCGCAGCGACGCAAAGAGGATGTTCTCCACTGTGCGGTCTGCGCTTCCCGCCCTCCCCGGCCCCCTTCCCGCTGCAAAATGTCAAAGAACAGGCGTGAGAGCGCCACGCAGATTCCATATTACCACGTTATTATGGGACTACAAATAAAAATCGTAAAATATTTTTCCGCGCCAGAGCAGTTTTCATGCCAGGCGGCGGTTTTTTCTCGCGCAAAGCCGCCAAGACGCAACGCGGCCGGCGGCATCCAAAGGAAGGCGACCACGGATTTCGCGGATGGCACGGATAAAGAAGGGATGCCGGAACGGCCGGCCAGACGCAAAGGGAACGGCAAAAACATCAAGACCGGAGATTTTTTTTTCCCCATATTCTTGCCCGCCGTCTTGTCTTCGGAACATGCCGGAGGTGGCAAGAATGATGGGCAGAGGAAAAGTTGTCTTTTCTCCGCGGCCTTCGCTGCCCACAAGGCCTTGGCGGCGGGTGCGCCTCTGCGCGGGATCAGTCCGGTTTGAGCCGGTTGCCGTCCGGGTTTTCGCGCAGCATCATGGCCGGCTGCGGCGATGGAACTTGGGGCAGAACGAGGCGAACCCGGCCGTTCTGCCAGATGGCGACGGGCCGGCCGGCGCGCCGATGCTCTTCCAGGGCGGAAGCGACGGCCGCTTTTATGCCGGCGGTGATTTTTTGCCGAAGGTCTTTCTTTTTCTCAGCATTCATTGAGCGCCTTCTTTTATACGCTTCCAATTCTCCACTTCCAAGATCATTGTCGGCTCGGCACGTCCGCCGAACGCAACAAGATACGGTTCGAATCCCGAATTGTCGTAAACTTCCCAGGTGTCGGCCAGCGGCGCGTAAAGCTGGATGAAATTCTTACCTCCCCTTTCGTATCGTCGGCGGATGTCTTTCTCAGGAACGTCATGCCCGCCTGCCGCCACACGTCGGGCGACACGTGCGACGGCCAGATCAGCGTTTGGCAGCCATAGATAGATCAGGTTCACCGCAAAACCTTCCCGCTGCCGCTGCTTGAGCCACCAGGCGAGCGAACGCGACGCCAGTGTTGTTTCAAAAGCGAAAGCGATCCGTTGCCGCGCCAATTCGTTCAACCGTTTTAACATGGCCCGGCCAGCCGCCAACGCGACAGACTCCGGCCGGAAAGCGGACAAGCCACGCGCGATTTGGTCCGCGTTCACCAATTCGACGCAAGCGACAAAGGCGGGCAACATCTGGCGCGCCGTTGTGCTTTTGCCCGCGCCATTCGGGCCGCCGAGGACGAAAATGTCAGGCATTGGCCTCCACCAATCTTTCCGCCGCCACCCAGAGCTGGGCTTGAAAGTCGAGCGCAGCACCGTTGGTTTGGTTCGGATTTTTGCGTTTTGCCATACGGGTCTGTAGCGAGCGTAGCCAGGCGAGCGGCGACTGCAAAGTCCGGAGTTGCGTCATTCGCCACGCCCAGCGAGGGAAATTGCCCAGTATTTGCGCTGTGTATCAAAAGCAAGGCCGCCGCCGAAGAACTGGCGAACCTCGTCATACGTATGAAAGTGAAAACGCCGGGCATGTTGGCGGAAGGGACTCTCGTTTAGGTAGCGGCGGAACAACACGGCTTCTTCCTCTCCGGGTCCAACGATGTAAAGTCCAACGTTATAGCGGTCTGGAATCCTCAGAAGTCGAAGCAATCCACTTTTAACTCGGGTGCTTTCTTCAATTTCAAACGCATATCGCGGATAAAGACCCTCCGAATCCTCGGTCATCCACATCACATCCGTCTGCCGCATTTTGGCAAGCGGTAGTGCCGCAAGTGCTTCGGTGTCGTTGCGCACGGTGGCAAATTTTGAAATCGGTTCACCTCCCAAGTGCCGGATTGTTTTGTCCGTGGAGTTGGTGAATGTCTCATATCCGCAGAAAACTCCGAGTTGCAGCAGCATCCCTTGTTGTTCACCGTGCGGATCATCTTCCTTCTTGCCGGTTTTCAACTCTGGAGTTTCCAGTTTCACCAGACGATAGCCAGCAAGTCCTTGCGATGTGGTAATAGGCTCGAAAATCTTATATTGGCGGACGACCCGGCGGATTGTCGCCTGCCAGGTGGATGTCTCTGGCCGTTGAGGATTCTCCGCTAACTTTGCGGTGATGTCTTTAAGCGACGCTTCGCCGCCAAGCTCGCGCAAGGCATCGGCGACGAGTTGCTTCCAAGTGACCGGATTCGACATCGCCGGATTTCATATCAAATCTCTTTGCTGGGTGCCACACGAAAAATTTGCGTCTCGAAGCGGACGACGTGCGTTGTTTCGCGTTTCTTTCCCGTCGGCGTCTTCTCCCACGCTTCCTGCAAGCTCGCGTCAACCGTCGTGTGAACGATTGCGCCGCGCTCAACTTGGGCGCAGGAAAGAAACACGAATTTGCATTCATGATAGATCCGTTCACTGGGCACTTGCGGTTTGTCGTCCATTGCGCGTGATCCATTGATCGAATCGGAAAACAGATCAAGATCATTTGGAAAAGAGATCGCCACATCAAAACACACGCGGAATTCGCGCAGCCAGATTCCGATGATTTCATGGTCGGCGCGTCTGGCCGCAAGCGTCAGGTGGGCAAAGTTCAATTCAATTCCGACACATCCGCGCTTGAGCCGGACGCACGCGACGGCCGTGGTGCCACCGCCCAGAAACGGGTCGAGGACCAAATCGTTTTCGCAGGTGGATGCCAGCACGCAACGTTCGACCAGCGCCACGGGTTTTTGCGTGGGATGTTTGCCGTGTTCCTTTTCGTCGCCGCCCGGCGCACTCATGGTCCAGATGGAATTTAGTTCTTGTCCATCGGTGGGGCCAGACTTCGTCGAACCCTGGCTATCCGAATGCAAAATTGATTTGGGCTCGACGGCCGCCGTCGCCAAAGGCTGTGGCGCGCCAAAGGAGTCTCGCCCTACCGGGAATTCTTCCCTTCGCCAGACGGTTTTCATCTGTTTGCCCGTCACCCTGCGCATCTCCTGATAGTTGAAGGTGTGTTTGCTTTTCTGGTTCTTCGCGGCCCAGAGAACGGTTTCGGTGGAGTGGGTGAAGTAGCGGCAGCTCAGGTTGGGCGGGGGATTGGGCTTTTCCCAGGCGATGTCGTTGAGGATTTTGTAGCCGAGTTGCTGCATGGCATAACCGATGCTGAAAATGACGTGGTGGGTGCCAGTGACCCATATCGTGCCGTTGGGCTTGAGGACGCGCTGGCAGCGGCGCAGCCATTCGAGGTTGAACTCGTGGTTCAGCTCCGGCCCGCGGGATTTGTCCCATTCGCCCTTGTCCACCTTGACCATTTTGCCGGCGTGGCAGGTGATGCCGCCGTTGGAGAGGAAATAGGGCGGGTCGGCAAAAATCATGTCGAAACGGCCTTGGGGATACTTGGCGGCAATGGCGTCGAGCAGTTCGAGGGAGTTGCCGTGGTAGAGCCAGAGGCCGCGGGCGTCGTCGCGATAAATGAGTTGCGGCGGAGCGGCGTTGGGCCCGGGCGGCGCGTGGCCGTCTGCTTGAATCCCGCCGTCCTCGCGCAGGACGAACGGTGTTGTCACGAGGGCGTCGGCGCGCAGCACAGGTTCGTCTGGCGGAGGCGGCGGCCGAGACCTGTAGAGCGGCCTGGGTTTCGCTGATTTCGACTTCTTCGGCACGCCCAGATCAATTGATCATAAGGGCGGATCAGATCAAGCTCATTTCAGTGCAGTTTAGGCGGAAGGCGCGGAAGGCGCGACGGATGACACCTTTTCGGATTGTCGCAGGGAGCAGCCCGTACGGTTGGCTTGGTCCGTTCTTTTTGGCATCGGGAAAAGGCCGGATGGACAGTTTGGCGGCGCGACAGGCGGGCGAACGGAAATGAGATGGGAAGGGGGTTTTTGGTGAAGTTCCTCCGGGGTTTCCGACTGCGAGCGGTTCTTGCGGGAACGGTCGCCTCGGCGAGGCGACCCTACCTTTCCCCAGCCCGCCGTCGCTGACGCATAACCGAAGATTGGAAGTTGCCAAATTGCAAATTGGATTCTGATGGCGGGTGAAGGGGCGTTGCTGGGAATTGTCCAAAAGCTGAGATGCGCCCTTTTCCACCCCCGACAGACCCCACTTTGGATCGCGTTTGCTGGCTCCTGATCCTAATCCTAATCTTAACCTTAATCTCCTCGATGCGGATCAAAATTAAGGTTCAGTCCTTAAGCCCCAGGACGTCCTGCATGTCGTAAAGGGCGGGCTTTCGGCCGGCGACCCATTGCGCGGCGCGCAGGGCGCCGCGGGCAAAAGTGTCGCGGCTCGAGGCCTTGTGCGTCAATTCCACCCGCTCCCCTGTTCCGGCGAAAATGACGGTGTGGTCGCCCACCACGTCGCCCCCGCGCAAGGAATGCAGGCCGATCTCCCCCGGCGCGCGGGCGCCAACGTCGCCCCGGCGGCCGTAGCGGGCGACTTGATCCAATGCTTGACTTCTGGCGCGGGCCAGGATTTGGGCCAGCGTGGCGGCCGTGCCGCTGGGGGCGTCCTTCTTGAGGCGATGGTGCATTTCGACGATTTCCAGATCGAAGTCCGGGCCGAGAATCTCCGCCGTTTTGCCCGCCAGCCAAAACAAGACGTTGACGCCGGTGGAGAAATTGGCGCTCCAAACGATCGGGATTTGCCTGGCCAGCGCCGTCAGTTCCTCCCGCTCCGCCTCCGTGTGCCCGGTGGCGCCGATGACCAGGGCCTTCTGGCGCGCGGCGCACAGGCGGGCGAATGGGACGGTGCTTTGGTGAGAGGTGAAATCAAGCACCACGTCAGCCCCGGCGATGACGGCGCCCAAATCGTCGCCCAGGTCAATCCGGCCGGCGACGGTGATGCCGGGAATGCTTTCGGCGCAACGAAGCAAGGCCAGCCCCATTCTGCCCTTGGCGCCGGCGATGATGACTTTAGTCATGACGGAGCAGGCCGCATTGGAGAAGAGTTGATTTCAGAACGGCGCGGTTCTTGGCGCTTATCGGGACCAGCGGCAGGCGCATTTCCTCCCCGATGAGGCCCATCATGGCCAAGGCGGCTTTGACCGGGGCCGGATTGGTTTCGATGAACAGGTCTTTGAAGAGCGGGTAAAGCTGTTGGTGAATCTTGAGCGCGGCGGCCGGATTTCCCTCCAGGAAGGCCCTGACCATGCGCACGACGGGCCGCGGCAGGATGTTGGAAACCACGCTGATCACCCCCTGCGCGCCGACCGACAGGAAGGGCAGCGTCAACGAATCGTCGCCGGAGAAAATGGAGAACCGGTGGCCCAAGGCGGCGCGCAACTGGCTCACCCGATCCGGGTTGCCACCGGCTTCCTTCAGGCCCACCAGCCGGGGCGTGGCCGCCGCCAGCCGCCGGATGGTCTCCACGCCGATCTCCACTCCGCACCGGGAGGGGATGCTGTAAAGGATCAACGGCAGCCGGCTCGCGCGGCTGACCTCCAGGAAATGCTGGTAGAGTCCCTCCTGCGTCGGCTTGTTGTAGTACGGCGCCACTTGCAAGGACGAATCGGCGCCCGCCTTTTCCGCTTCGCGCGTCAAATAGACCGCTTCGCTGGTCGAGTTGCCGCCCGTGCCGGCCATGACGTGAATGCGGCCCGCGGCGCATTGGACGGCCAAGGCCACCACCTCAATGTGCTCCTTGTAATCCAGGGTCGGAGACTCGCCGGTGGTGCCGACGGCCACAATGCCGTCCACCCCCGCCTTGATCTGGAGGTCCACCAGCTTCTTGAAGGCCACGCGGTCCAGCTTCCCATCGCGAAACGGAGTGACCATCGCCGTGTAAGTTCCACTTAACATGTTGCCCCAATGAAATCCGCCCCGCGCCACGAGATCAATCCTTTTTGCGCAACATCTTTTTTGCGCCCGTTTCCGTCTCCTAATCCTAATCTTAATCCTAATCTGGTCTGATTACCGGCTGCACGGAGGATTAGGATTAAGATTATGATTAAGATTAGGATTAGGATTAGGATTAGGATTAGGATTAGCAATGATTACCCAAAACAGTCCCCTGCGCCCGCGCCTCAATTTTGGGCGCTGCCCTCGGGCGGCCAGGTCTGGTTCTCCCAGGCGGGAATGTCCTCCAGGCATCCGATGGCCCGGAGATACTCCGTGTTCCAGTCCTCTGCTGGGAAAGAATCCGGAGGCGCCTTGGTGGAGGCGATATGGTCGGCCACATAGAGGGCCGAGGCCAGGGAGAAGGCGCCGCCCGGCTCCTGTTGCGGCTGGTCTTGGAGGGCGATGGCGGCGATGACGGTGGCGGGAATGCCCCAGAGTTCCATCAGATAAGCGGTGACTTGCGCCGGTGTGGTCTGGAAGGCTTCGCGCAGGCGCGGCCCCAGCGGCGACTTGGCTTGGCGGGCCGCCTGGCAGGCCGCGTGAAATTGCCCGGCGAAATTATCAATGAGGACAAACCGCCCCGCCTCGTGCAGCAACCCCGCCAGGAACGCCTCCTCGCCCGCTCTGTGAGGCAGGTCCTTTTGGCGGCATAGATACTGGGCCAGATATGCCGTTTCCCAGCAATGATGCCAAATCCGCGGCAAATCCAGCTCCGCGTGTTTCAGGAACTCGTAGTGCCGGAAGAGGCTCTGGGAAAGCACGATGGCCGCCAGCATCTCCGTGCCCAGGCACATCACCGCGTCGGCCGGGTTGGTGATCAGGCAGCCTCTTCCGAAGAGCGGAGAATTGGCCAGTTGCAGCACCTTGACCGATAGTCCGGCGTCCTGGCCCACCAGGCGGGCGATGACGGTGGCGGCGCTGCGGTCGTCTTGAAGCTCCGCCAGCAACGAGTGGTGAACCTGCGGCAGCGATGGAATCGAGCGCAGGGAGGTGGCCACCGTTTGCAAGCCCTTGTTGTGGATCTGTTCCTGGGCCGCGAAACTCCGTTGCACCACCTCCGCCAGTTTGGACACCTCGAACGGCTTGGCGATGTACTGGTGGGCCGAGGTGATCAGGGTCAGCTTGCTCAGGGAGACATAGCCCGACATGATGACGCGGATGGCGGCCGGGGCGACGGCGCGCACTTCCTCCAGCAGTTGGCTGCCCAGCATGCCGGGCATGAGCTGGTCGGACAAGATCAAGTCCGGCGCCCGCTCCTTGACCGCGGCCAGGGCCGCCAGCGGGTTGGTGAAGCCAACCACCTCCCATTGCCGATTCAACGCGCGCAGGACCAGAATGGCACTGTGCATGACGGCAGGCTGATCGTCAACAACATAAATGCATCTTTTCATTGTCCTCCGCGAGCCGCGCCGGGGCTGGCAGCGCGGCTTTGGCTGGCTTTATATCACAACGGCGTGTTCGACGCATCATTTTTTGGGCAAATTTTTTTGGCAAATTCCCGCTTCTTCCGGCGCCAGCATTCCCAGCCGTCCTTGGCCCCTTGTCGTCCGGTCACATCATGAGGGCGGGAAGACCGCTATGGGTAAAGATGATACCCCACCGCGCGGCAGGCGGCGATGGTCTCGGCGTAGGGCGTGTCGGCCACGTCCACGAAACCGATCTGGTAGTTCTCCTCGTCCAGCACGCGGCCGGTGACCGGTTCGTCCCGGTACTGGAACCAATGGCAGCCGACAAATTGCGGATGATGCAACGCGCTTTCCACGTAATCCTTGTAGGCCCGCGCGCGCGCCGCCTGAGCGCTCTTCTCCACCAAGCCGGCATGAAACATCCCGCGATCCAAGGCGCCGAAATGAAATTCGCCCACCAGCAGCGGCACATCGGCCCCGCCGTTGAATTTGAAATGGGCCACCTCGCCCTGGTAAAGGTTGTAGCTGACCACGTCGCAATACTTGGCGGCGGCGGCGGCCGCCAGCGCGTTGACCCACGCGAATCGGCAGCCCAGATAGAGTTGATGCGGCGCAACGGCTCGGATCGCTTCGCGCGCGGCGCGAAAATACTCTTCGGCGGCCTTGCTGTAAAACGCGGTCAGGTCCGCCCGGGCTTTTTCCGGTTCGGGCGCGACCCGGCTTTGCAGGAGCGCGTCCCACGAGGGGCAATCGGCCCCCCAGGCGGCGTTGAGCTTGGCGATCGGCCCGTACTTGGCCCGCAGATCGGCGATGAATGCCTTCTTGGCCGGCTGGTTGGAGCCGGACTTGAGCGCGGCCAGGGCAATGGAGGTGTCGTCGCCCCACGACATTTCGTTGTCGGAAAAGTAACCGATGCACCAAGGGTCGCCGGCGGAGCGGCCCTGGGCGTCTTGCATCGAGCGCCGCAGGCCGCGCGCAAAGGAGGGATCAAAGACGTCGGGGAACTGGCCCCAATAGCCCTGGCTGCCCTCGATCATGCGCGCCGCGCCGGAGCCGATGCTCCCGGTGTAGGGTGTCAAGCGCATCGCGCACAGGCCGGGGTCGGACCAGTTGCCGATGGTGTTGAGGCCCCAACTGCGGAGCCGTCGTTGGGCCGCGCGCGGAGCCACCGTTCTCCAGTCCGGCCCGTACTTGCGCGACAAATTGGCGTCGGCAAAGGAGAAACATTCGGGCGTCTGGCCCTCGTAATGGCCCTTGAGCGCGTAACCGCGGGAGAGGAAGGCCTCGAATTCGGGCCGCCGGCCGGGAAAATCCTGGAACCACGTCTCGCGCCCCGCGATCGGCGTCTCCTCGTGAAAGCCGGCGCAATCAATGCCGTGCGAAAAGAACAGGCGTCCCTCCGGGTCCACCAGCCACCATTTGTTCCGCGCTTTTTCGACGCGGAAAAAACCGGTGGCCGGCAGGCGCGGTCCCGTGCGCCAGCCGCCGTACTGGTCCCAATTCTTGGGTCCCGGTTGGGCCGCCAGTTCCGCCGCTTCCGCCGCGCGTTTGGCGGCCAGATCGGCCGCCGATTCCGTTTTCCCCGGCCAGTCCTTGTGGAGATACTGCCCGAAGGTGTCAATAAAAGGAAAAAACGGCGCGGCGTCGGATGCCCAGGCCGTCGGCGGAATGTAGCGGCCCGCGGCGCGGATGTCGGCCAGCTCGAAAAGGTGGTCCTCGGATGGATTGGCCACAAACACTACAAGTTGCGTCACGTTGGCCGGGTCAATCGTGCGCGGGCCGCCCAGTCTGACGGGATAACCCCTCATCCCGAAGAGTTTGCCCCCAAGGGTTTCGTCCGAGGTCCGCCTCAACTCGACCTCCAGCCGGCCCGATTGCCCCGGCGCCAGCGTCACGTCTCCGGTCACGCAATGATCGTTGCCATCGGCGCCCGGATTGTCCGCGCGGCAGAAGACGGTCACGGAATTGGAGCCGGCATTCTTGAGCCAAAGCGCGACCCGTCCGTAAGGCGTGAGGTCCCAATGCCCCTTGGGCGCCGGCAGCGCCAGGCCCGGCCACTTCTGGTCATGCCGCGTGGCAACGCGCAACACCGCCCGCCCGCCGGATCGGACCTTGGCCGCCGTTGCGTCGGTGGTGGGGAGGCCCGCCAGGTTGATCTTCTCCATCGAACCGAACAAAGGAAGTTCCGGCCCGGGTTCCGCCGCGAAGGCGCGGAAGGCGCCCGCACAAAGAGCGGCGGCCAGACCGAGCGCGATGAGCTTCTGCCGTGACATAAGGGGAGGGTAGAATGTCGAGCACCGTTGTCAACCCGCCGGTGGTTGTGCCAATGACCCGGGTGCCATTCATGTTTTGGGTAATCGTTCCTAATCTTACTCTTAATCTTAATCCTAATCTTAATCTAAATCTTCTTGGGGCAACCGGGATTAGGATTAAGATTAAGATTAGGATTATGAATGACCCGCTATCGGGAAACCGGCGCGGCGCAGGCGGCAAGGATGTCATCCATTTCCTGGTTGAGGGATTCATCCACCCGTTTGCGGGCCGGGTCAGCGTCGAACCAGGCCAAGGTCCGCCGGATGCCCTCGCGAAACGGAATGACCGCCTGGAAACCGGGGACGAACGATTTGATTTTCGTATTGTCAAAAACCACGCTCCAAGATTTGTCGCCCAACAGACTCCCGGCACGGTCGGGCTTGAGCCGGGCAATCACATCCGACGGGATATGGACTATATCAGGCTTGACACCCAGGGCCGCGGCGAGCGTCTCGTGGATTTGATTCCAAGTCAGCACCTCGTCCGAGGTGATATGGAAGGCGTGGCCCAAGGCCAGGCCGTTGCCCAGCAATCCCACAAAGCCTCGCGCAAAATCTTCCGCGTGCGTCACAACCCACAACGAGGAGCCGTCGCCGTGAACGATGATCGGACGGTCCTTGAGCAGGCGGTCGGCCAGCGTGTAACAGCCGCCGCCGCCAAAAACCAGCGGGAACCGGGTATCGTAGGTCAAGGAGGGCCGGACGATGGTGACGGGAAATCCCTCCTCCCGGTAGGCGCGGAGCAACCGCTCTTCGCAGGCGATTTTGTCGCGCGAATAGTCCCAGAATGGGTTGGCCAGCGGAGTGGACTCGGTCACCAAATAATGCGCCGGCGGCTTTTGGTAGGCCGAGGCCGAGCTGATAAAAATGTACTGCCCCACCGCCCCGCCAAACAGCGCCAGATCGCGCTCCACATCCTCCGGCCGGTAGGCGATCCAATCCACCACCACATCAAACCGCAAACCGCGCAGGGCCGCGCGGACTTCGTCCGGCTTTTGAACATCCGCCACCAGGCAGCGGGCGCCGGGAAGATCAGCCTGGCGCTTCCCGCGATTCAGCAGGCACAGTTCGATTCCCCGCGCCACCGCCATCCGGCTGGCGCTTGCGCTGATGACTCCCGTGCCGCCCAGAAAAAGTACTTTCATATCGGTCCTTCCGCGCCCTGACTCTGCACGCGCCGCCCCGCAGAGTCCCGCGCAAAATGAGATTTATTTTCGCCATCACCCTGCTTTGTCCGTCGGGGCGCAACTCAATTTTTGGACAATCCCCAGCAACGCCCTCTTGCCCGCCAAATTGCCCCGCCGACTTGTTTCCTTCTCCCCGGGGGAGAAGGCTAGGATGAGGGCGAGCCAAAAACTAATTTTCCCCATTTCATTTCCGTTCGCCCCGTCACCCGCCGGCAGAATCCAATTTGCAATTTGCAATTTGCAATTTCCAATCTTCGCAGCCGGGAACCACGGAGGAACTTTACCAAAAACCCACCCGCCAGGCGCCCCCTCTCCCCTCTCCCGCTTGCGCAACAGGGTCAGGGTGAGGGCAAGGGCGAGCCACCACCCTTCCCATTTCATTTCGGTTCGCCCCATTGTCGCGCCGCCAAACTGTCCATGCGGCCCTATGCGATAATGTGGGACCCCTTTTCTGAAACGGCTTGGGCACAGTCCGGCCCAATATGAAACTTTTTTTGACTTTTTTCCTTGCCTCCAACCTCCCGCGCCCGTCATAATTGCTTCCAGTTAACCGGAAAGATGTGAGTAGTTACGAAATTAGCTAATAAAATCAAAAAGTTAATATGAAGTTGAATTCGCAGAAAGCGGATGAAAAATCCGATTATCTTAAATTTGCGGACGTGCCACGTAGTTTCATGGATCAAACAGGCTATACGCTGGCAGATTATTCGGTCGCGATAGGCCGTATTACAGATGAAAATCCCATGAGATTTGCGATATACGCAAGTGGCGTGCTTGTTCGCAAAGGAAACCGTCACGGGATTTTGACTGCACATCATTGCGTGCATTACCCAGGCCCGGAACTTCGATTTGGGTCATTCGATGGTGACAAACTGTTACTAGTTTTAAAGCGAAACAACTTCCTGGTACTACCGCCGGAAGTCTTGGTAAAACGTGATTTAGGAATTCCAAAAGCCAACGAAGAGCCAGATTTAGCTTTTGTGGAGATTCTTCCTAGCTCGCAACTGGGTTCTATCAAGGCCATCGGGTCGTTTTGCCATCTTGACAATGATCCGGCGAAGATTAAACAAGAGTTTGGGCAAATTGATATGCCATTCACCGTAATCGGCTTTCCAGCGGCTTATCACCAAACAAAACATGAGGGAAACGTTACTCGCAAAATAATAAAACACATGGCGTTTTTCTACGCCATCCGCCCGTACTGCGTCTGCGAGCGAGATGGATGGGATTACATTGAAGCCACAAACCGGTATGACGAAGGACATGAGTTGCCCGCGTCCTTCAAGGGTGTCAGCGGCGGACCCGCATGGGGCTTGAAAATCTCAAAGGACAAGAGAAACGGTCAGTTAATCCTAAAGGATTTTTCGCTCATTGGGATCGCCATTTCCCAAATTCAAATTACAGCCAATGAACTTAAAGTGCGAGCGCACTTTATTAAATCAATTTACGATCTTGGATGGCAAAACCTGACTTAGTCGTTTCGCAGTTTCGTAAGCGCCATTCGTGCCAGTCCTTTCAAGTGACACTTACGCAACGTGTTGCAGTTCAATGAGTTGGAATCAAGTCATTTTGCCCTGCCAACCGCCCCGCGCGTGGGATGCTCACTACTGACACAAATTGTGTGTCCTAAAAGTGTCACTAGTGAGGACACCGGCACCGCACGGCACGAATCGCACCAGGGGTCACCGCGACCAAATTAAAGTCGTCAGACGACGGCCGGCGCGACTATTAATGGGACATATTTTCGCGTTCAAATTGACGATTTGCTTTCTTCAAAAGCACGTCGAAATAGCGTCTGCGTGTGCGTCCTTCAAACCTGTTGACCGTCTCGGCTTTTCTGAAAAAATCTCTTGCGTCCTCCCGTCGAGGTATCATCTCACGAGCGGTTTTGAACATAAGCCGGCTGTATTGAGTAACGGCAGTTTCGAAACGGGGTGACGTAAGAAATCCACTCCATTGCTCCCACGGAAGAGTAAAACGGTTCTGCTTCCAGTCAGACAGCTTACGATATACGTCTGCTAATACGAACCAACGGCTGTATTGGTGATACTCGGCATCTCGTTGTGGCAACTCGATCTTACGAAGGAGATGATCAATGGCCCAGACCGTGACATAGTTCAGGACAACATGGCCCGCTTTGAGTTCCCGGTTGATAGCGGGTTCGTTGAACACTTCATCGTACTTGCTTTGCTCCTCAAACAATTCCTCGACATTACCCCTGACCCCTTCGTGAGCGACGTTCCTTTTGCAAACATAATACGGAAGAGCGAGACTCCGCATGGAGATATGAGTCTTGCTTGGCTTGGAATCAACTGAACGCTTGCGGATATATCCATAGCCGTCACCAACAATGTTCAACAAGTGTTCGATCCTAATCTGGCGCGGGTCTGTGGAATGCAAATCGGAAGCCGCTATTTTATTTTGAGAATTCAGGGCCGCGATGATCTCGATGCTACGCTGATATGTTTCGGTGTTCTCATATGGCAGGCGATAAACCCGAACAAGAACTTTCGCTGTGCTGTCGAGCCTGCCATGTTTGTCATAGGCCAAGAAAAGCGCGCTGAGTGTTTGACCGCCATTCACCACTTGGGGATTTCTCAATGTGAGTTCACGCTTGCTTTCGTCAATGGATAAATTATCCGCGAAAATAATTACTCCATTGTGCTTATACCAAAACCATGCCGGGGATTCGAGATACGACCTAACAATCCCCTTTGCAATCTTTCCCTCGCCTAGAAACTCGCGGACATTTTTTTGCAAGAAACACTTGACATTGTCCGAATTCCGAAACCACTTTAGCAAATCGTTGACTTCAACCGTGCAGACGACCGAGTAAACGTTCGTATCTTCCCCCAGCGTTTGCATCCACTGGCCAGCTTCCAACCTCAGCACCTTTTTACCGGTGTAAGGAATAAATTCATGCTGAACGTCATAGATGACGCTGTCCAAAGCGTGTTTATCAATTACTACGAAATCAATGCCAAGTGTCCAGTTGTTCGCCTTGCGCCATACATCAAGGTTGCGCTGAACAGCGTCCTTGACAGATTGTTCAACGATGTTGGTCGTGAGCCACAAAATTTCCAGAAATGTTGCTCTGTTCCCTGTTTCCCTCTTTAACGAATTGACGAAGTCGGCTGCTTTTCGGTTTGGGTTCTCTTTCGTGAGCGTGTTTTTGAGTTTTCTTAACTCATCCAGAATCTCGGATTCAGAAACACGTTTAGAAGACCCTGCGAATTTGGTTTGAAAGATAAAGTAGGTGGCGTCCTCAGAGTGGCAAAAATCGATCCCGCCGTCATCGCCGCCATCCGTGTATTGCGCTCGAAAGTCATCCCCCTGAATCCTGAAGCGAGCTTTTGCATAAAACTCCGTTAGTTTTTTTGTTGCATCCGTCTTGCTCAAGACTGAGAGCTTTCGGATCAGATGTTCCGCGTTCTTGTATTCCATAAAGTTTCGATTGTCCGTTTTCACTTCACTGCTTCCTCTTCGCCTAAGCGCCTCGCCTGGAGAATGCCGCAGCCCAGCCTCTCTGTCCAGCAGCAATTACGGCGATTAACTTTGGCGGAAAGCTGCACGCTCCCCTGCAAAATGGGTGTGAGTGCGTGCGCAGGTGTCCTCGGAATCGAGTAAACGGCTTTGACACGGCGGATGCCATTTTTCGTGGGAAAAAGTGGAAGGCCGGGGGGGCAGTCCCACGAAATTGGCATGTGCGGCGTTGTGCCGCTGCGCGAGAAAAACCGCCGGAAAATTCCAGCTTGGCATGAAAACTGCTCTGGCGCGGAAAAATATTTTACAATTATTATTTGTATTCCCATAATAACGTGGTAATATGGAACCTGTAGGGCGCCCGCGCGCCTGTTCTTTGACATTTTGCAGCGGAAAGGGCCGGGGAAGGTGGGGAGCGCCGAATGCACAGTGGAGAAAATCCTCTTTGCGTCGCTGGGCCTTTGCGCCCTTGCGTTGAAATCCCCATGTTTGGTTTAGCGGGGCGGTCCCTCGGGGCTCCTTCCGCCTTCGCCACAGCTTCCGCCGTCGCTCAAGCTGTGGCGGGACAAACCCGCTCCTTTGTGGCAGGGGCGTTTGGAACGCGCGTGGATTTCACGCAACCAAACCCCCGCCGGGAAGGTTCCCGCCAAGGCCGTCGAAACGTGCAAAAACGCGGCAAATTCCAATGAGCGTTCAAGATGAGGCTAAGGCGCGCTGGATTCCGGGCGGCTGGCGAGGCGCGAGCGAGGCGCATATCCGCAGCGATCTGCAACGAGCGAGCAACGAAGCCAGCAGCCCGGAAGACCAGCGAATTAGTCTCAGCTTGAACGGGATTTGGAATAAGAGCAGTTAAGAGCAGCTAACGGCAAGTTGGCGTTTTTACGGAAAACGCGGCCAATCGGCCAGCCAGGGGGTCCAGATTAAAGTTAATCAACTTGTCGCGCCGGAAGGCTTGGCGAAGGCGGAAGTCAATCAAGGTGAAAACATGCGTCCAACAAGGTTTGACCGGGCTGGAGGGCGGCCCGAAACGGCAATTTTTGCCTCTTCCAGTTCCGGGCTGGACCTTGAACCTTGAACTTTGAACCTTGAACTCACCGCCGCCATTAGCACCCAATCGCACCAAATCGCACCAAATCGCACCAAAAAAAATATTTTTCACGCAAACGATTGGGCTGGAAGGCGGCCCGAACCGGCAAATTTCCGCTACTTGCCTTGCAACAAATCACCAAAGGGAGGAAAGCTCAGAAGCAGTCCCGCACCCAGCAAGAGAAAAGCGATGGCATTGATCTTGCGCATCGGAAGCGATTTTTCTCCCCAGCATCGGGACAGAACAAACCATAAGATCAGCCAGATGACGATGGCCGCCGCTGTCACACCGGAAAGGGGGCCGGTGGGGTTGTAAAAATTAAAGACATGCGCCAGGGCTGGAAAAGCATCGCCCAACAATCCAAAGAGACTGACGCAGAAACAACCCGCCCCGGCCGAAAGGATGGCCGCCGCCGCCGCGCCGTTCGGGATATTCGATCCCGGCTCATCGCCCATTTCAGCCGGGTCCTTTGCGGGTTGATTGCTGTTCATTTTGTTCCTTCCATCAACTTTATCACTGCCCCGCCCTGAACAGGAGCATTCTTGTTGATCAGCGCCCCGAAAGCTCCCGCAATGCCCGCGGCGATGAAGGCCGCCACAGTGAAAGCAAAGGCGGCCTGTCGCACCTGCCGATGCCTGGAGAGATCAGAACCGTATTTGATAAAAACAGAGGCGACCATCGTCAGGGCAATGGGCGCGAACCAGGCCACGTGTTCCTTCCACTCCATTCCCAAGTTATGCCAGCCTGCCGTCGCGGGGCTGGCAAGAAGACTCCGTTGCGGGTATGCGGCGTAATCCGTCACTCCTCGCGGAGGATGCGCCCGATACCAAGGGTACACCATATAGGCGCCCGACAAAACCGTGCCCCAGGCGAGAAGGGCCATGACGATCAGGTAGCCGCGCAAGAGCTTCCGTTCGCAGGCACTGAGAGGGGAAGACCGATCAGGCGTGCAAAGACGGTAAAGTTCAATCAAGGCTCCTGAGAAAGCGAGCAGAAGGAGTCCTCCGCATCCGATGCCATGAAGGGCGGTGACAAGCTCACGAAATGATGTTTGCATAAGAGTCGGATGTTTCTCTCATTTTTCCGGCCGCTCTGAATTTTCTTGGCGCCGTGTCATATCTGGGTCAATTCGCCCACTCCTCCATATTGACTCCGGCGAGAGAATTTGCGAGGGCAATCTGCCATTACTTTGCCAGTTCGATCTCGCGTTTGACATGGCCTTTGGTCGGCAAATCAAGTGTGCCCGAGGAGCCGGACCAGCCATCCAGATGCAAGACCACGCGCGACGGACGCACTCGGGACGGCACCTCCAGGTTCAGTTCAGCCTTCTTTCCATCGGAAGCGACTTTGAGGGCGAAAGATAGCGGACCGAAGTCGGTCAGGACACCCTTCATGCGGGTGACCATGCCGGGCTGGGTCCAGGCCGAGGGCAGCCCTTCAAAAAAGTGCAGTTCGGAGCCGCGCTCCAGCGCCAGCATGAAGCGCACCTGCCGGATGAACTCCACCGAACCCCAGTGGTGCGGCATGTCGCCAGAGACGCCAGTCCCCTTGGATTGGATCATTTGCTCCTCCCACCAATCCAGAACCGGAGCGGCGTGGTTGGCGATGGCATAAAGAAGGGGCGCGGTCTTTTGGCCCTGCCCCACCCAGAGGAGCGCGTTGGCCTGAAAATGGCTGAAGTAAGGCCACACCCCGTTGTCCACCCAACCGGCTTCCAGCGGCAAACCTTCACCCTGGGACGCTTCCAGCATGGCCAAGGTGCCCAGGACCACCGGGTCTTTGGGGTCATGCACCTGGCCTGGATAGATGCTTTGCAGATAGGCCCACTGTCCGCGCGCCGGCGGTGTTTTGCCATCCGCGTTCATCACGTTGGGCAGGTAGAGGTTCCCCAACTTGTCCTTGCGCGCGTCCCGTTGCATCGCCTGGCGCAAATAGCCTCCCATCTCGTCCATCTCCTGCTGCCACCGGGCGGCCTCCCCGGTCTTGCCCAGCATGCGGGCGCCCAGAATCGCGGCGCGCAAGCCGGCGTAGTTCCACATTATATTGCTGTATTCCGGGAGCACCCCGGCGGTCCCGCCGTCGCCGTAACCATCCGGAATCAACCCGTAATTGGGCGCCTTGGGATTCGCTTTCGAGCGCCGGCGCAATTCCTGAATGAAGCCGACCATGCCCTCGACATGACGCCAGCGCTTTTCCAGCCAGGCCGGGTCGCCGGTGAGTTGGGCGTAGCGCACCATCGCCCAGGTGATGAGTCCATTTTCCTTCCAATATTCGTTGTACACCCAAAGCCGGCCATTGGCCCGCTGGCTGGTGAGAAAATAGTCCAGTGTGTCGCTGGTGTCTTTGGGACGGTCGAGCATGACCCCCAACTCGCAGAAGAAGGAGCCGTCGGCACACGACAGGTCCCGATAGATGGTGGGACCCACTTGATAAACCGGCACGCCGTTCTTGTAATCGCGATTCTGGTAAATGCCGCGCAGACCGGCCTCGATGAGGTCCTGAATTTTCCGGTCCGGGACCTGAATGCGCTGATAGGGCAGCGGGAGGTTGTCCCAGTAACGTTCAGCCTCGCCTCGCAATAAAGCGACCTGTTTCAAAGTTCGAGGCACCTCGCTCGCCCTGGCCTCCCGCCACAGGCTCACGGCCACAGTCCGCTCCTCGCCCGCCGCCAGGGTTTTTTGGCCAAACCGCAACGTGGCCTTGCCCTTTTCGACTTTCACGTCCGCCAATGGTTCAGTGCCGGTGGCCGTCCAATCGCCAAACATCACTTCTTGATTCCCTGGTTTCGCGGCGTCCCGGCTTTCCACGACAAACTCAGGCGCGGTCATGGCGGCCGTGGCGCTCATGTTGCGCAGGTGAACCTGGACGACGTTGACCGAAGGCGAGTGTTTCAGGAGTCCGTCGTCCTCGCCGCAGGCCACATGCGCGAGGGCGGGAACGCTGCTGCGGCCCAGCAACAACTCGCCAAGGTTGAGTGCCGGTGTACCATCGAAGACCCACAGCACATTCAGCAGGCTCCAAGGATCTTTGCAGTCGTTGTCCGGCACCACAGCCACATCCACCAATCCGTCGCCGTCTTCGTCCTGGGCTTCCAGCGGGATGAGCACCGGCACATTCCGCCCGTATTCGGCGGCCAGGTCCAACCTGCGACGGGCGCGGGCCTCGATTTCAATATCCAGCAACCTAGCACCCGGCTGGTTGTCCGCTCCTTCGCAAAACCCAAGGACCACGGTGTAGCGGTGGCCTTTCTCCGCGTGAAAGCGGTAATGCACAACCATTTTGCGGTCCATCGCGGCGTGGCGAAAGGCGGATTCACAGGCCGCCACCGGGGCGGCCCAGTTGCGTTCCATGCCCCGCCCACCGACGCGCTGGAGGAAAGGCACTCTGATTCTCCGGGCGTCTGCCGCGACGGGTGAAACGAACGCTTCTTCAGTGATTTCCAGGGCACCCGCCCGTTTATATGTTAGAACGATGGGAACCCGGGGCGAAAGCAGTTCTTGCCTCACCCATTCGGCGTTTGTCGCCGGATGGGGTATCATCTTCAGTCCGTCGAGGTTGAACATGGCGCCGTCTTTGGTGACGAGCGTTTTGACCGGGTCAGCCGGCATGCAGACCAAGCAGCGCCACGTGGAGGGCTGGTAGCGAAAATCAACCGTCAACGGCTCGGCGGCGCCCAAGCGGGTTAGCGCGAGCATCACTACCGTTATGTTAATTATTGTTCTCATTTGCACATCTTTCTACCAGAGCCACCAGTAGGCCAGCACCGTGATCAAACTGAGGACCGCCAATTGCAACCGCCAGTCGGCCAGGCCCTGGAATGCTTCGAGCTTCCCACCCCATTGGAGCGTGGTCAACTCCAGCTTCGCCGTGTCCGTTTTCCTGGTGAAGGCTGAAACGGCGAAGAGGATGATCGTGATCACCAGCGTTCCCCAGAACCCCCGGTAAGTGTAGTTCTCCGTTATCGGATGATGCAGCAGCGGGAACAGTTGCCGCGCCGCCGCTTTGTCCGGCAGCAGCGCGTCGGCGACGAAAAGCGCGGAGATGGCCAGTCCGGCAAGGAACGAGGCGGCCGCGCCCGCGAATGTCACCCGCTTGCTCAGAATCCCAAACGCGATGGCGGGTGTCAGCGGCAAGACCAGATAGATCGAAATCGTCTGCAAGTACTTATAGACCCCTTCCGGTTGCCAGGCAATGACGCCCGCGGCGCCGACGCCCAATAACATGGCCCCCACAATGGCCAGCCGTCCCAGCATCACCTGTCCCGCCTCGCTCGTTCGCGGGCGGAAGCGCAGAATAAAATCCCGCACGGCCATGGTCGAAATCGAGTTCATCACCGCAATGAGCGAGGAAAGCACCGCCCCCAACAGGGCCGAAAGCACGTAGCCGCGGATGCCGCTGGGCAGCAAGTTGTCCAGTATCCAGACGAAGGTGGCGCGGCTGTCGCTGACGTTGATATGCGGATAGAGCGCCAGGGCAATGACCCCCGGCAGCGCGAAAATGAAAACCGGCGTCAGTTTGAGCAGCACGCCCAGCATCGCCCCCCACCGGGCCTGCCGCAGGTCCCGCGCGCCCAGCATCCGCTGGACGTTGACCTGGTCCATGCCCCAGTAGAAAATCCCGCCATAGACGGCTCCCAGAATCACGCCCCAGAACGGATAGACCGGGTCGGTCCACCCCTTGTGCATATGCATCGCGCCGGGCACGGGAGAATGCCGCACCGCCTCGCACAGCGCGCCCCATCCGCCGACCTTGTGCAGGCCGATGAAGAGCACCAGGCCCGAACCGGCGATCATTATGGGCGCATGGATGGCATCCGTATAGGCCACCACGCCGAAGCCGCCGATCATGGTGATGATGGCCGTCGTCACGCCCATCAGCAGCACGCTCTGCATGATCCCCCAGCCGGTGACGGCCTGCAACACCAGCGCGCCGGCATACATGCAGAAGGCCATCTTGGTCACGATGCAGATGAAGAGCATCAGGCCGGAGAAGCACATCCGCGCTTCGGGGCGGAAGCGGATTTCAAGAAACTCGGGAATGGTGAAGACTTTGTTCTTGAGGTAGTAGGGCACCAGCACCGCCGCGGCGAATCCCAGGCAGATGGCCGTGGTCAGCTCGACGGTGCCCGCGCAGATGCCGTAGCGGTAGGAGTCGCCGGAGAG